>Ga0190361_1000424_pt1 | contig 17032 bp, 17 predicted proteins | sample 48721845_MG_FD_161273 | JGI IMG/M metagenome (GOLD analysis project Ga0190361, IMG submission 161273) | Hydrothermal vent microbial mat bacterial communities from Southern Trench, Guaymas Basin, Mexico - 4872-18-4-5_MG | ecosystem: Environmental > Aquatic > Marine > Hydrothermal vents >... | reverse complement strand
ATGGGGTCGCAGGTAAACTGTCCTGCGTGCCCTGCACGACCACGAGCGGTTGGGTCCTCACCTTCAGGGTTGACATGGTCAAAGAAGCCGCGTTTGCACATATCGTGGCTATGGCAGCGTGCAAGGGCGGCGAGACCGTCACACCACTCCAGTGGTCCGCGCCCCGCCTTCTGACGCTCATCGTTCACAAGTTTAAACACATCCTGCTCTTCCTGACTGGCGTTACCGGGATTGGAGCCGGGCACACCACCACCACCGCCACCCGGACCACCAGGGGTTATACCTGGATAAGAAGAGAAGGGGTCCTTTAGCCACCCATAACGCTTGCCTGTGTCCACCCCGCAACCGACCATCAACCAGCCGGCTACCGCCACCAATCCGATAATCCAAATCCATCTCATAATGCTACAACCTCCATAACGCCTCTCTCCTATATATTAGACGCTATTTTGGCACCAAATTGTATAGGAAATGTAAACAGGTTGCACAAAACCGTCAAATCCTTGCCCGCTTCGTAAATAAATATGACGCATAATGGCGTTTCCCATCCGCGGGTGCCTTTGCTGCATCTTATTGCTATCTCCTCCCCTCGTTATTGAAGACGCTTTTTGAGCGTCAAACATCACACATCATATTGTGTGGTTAGGTGGGATTTGGGACGGCGAGGTCGGAAGCGCCGTGCTCGCTTACCTTTAAGTTGGGGTATTTTTTCTGGATAAGTTCTATGATTATTTCTGCGTAACGGACGCGGTCTGATGCAATTTTATCCAGTTGTGCGTCGGGGGTCCAGGGTTTATACAGTGCCATAGATGGACCCTGTTCAAGTTTGAAGTAACAGGGTGCGGTGACGCGCGCAAAATCTGGTGCTTCCCACAAACGGCAGAACCCGCCGAAGTCATCAAGGATATAAGCGTGCACATCAAGGGGGATGGAGATGGTCTGCCTGATGGCGGCGAATGCGGGGAGGCTTAAATCTGCGGCGGGGTTGAAGGTGTCAGCGCCGAGGTCTTCCAGCAGTTTGGCTCCGGCGGGGTTGGCGTGACCTGCAAAGACGCTTACCTTAAACCTCACATTTTCGGGCAGGTCGCCTTCTTTGCGCATGCGGTTAAGCAGCCAGAGTGCGCCTTCATCCCAGACGAGGAATGCGCGGAAGCCCAACTCTACAAGGCGCAGAACATCATCCACGAAATGTCGGAGTTGCTCGGAGCCACGCAGACGAAGACCACAGAGCGCGCCTGATGGTGTTGCCACCATCCGTCCCACCTCCCATGGCGCACGCGGACCTGGCGTCATCACCATCTCCATTCGTTCTTGAGCGCCCATCTCAGCCATAGCCCGCAACTCACCCCTGTCCAGCAAGGTCGCGCCACAAACTGTGCAGATAAGTTTGTGGACGGGAACACCGCGGCGGTTGCGCTCTTTGATGAGCGTCTCAAGTGTCTTTGCGCGTTCAACGCCCGATATCTCAATGCGGTAATGCGCCCCATCGGGGAAACGCTTGTCTGAGTCGGGCAGGGTGAACGCGTCCTGTCCCGGAATGCCGAACTTCTCAATGATTTGAGCGGTTCTGTCCTGCTGCACAACATTTCCTCCCAAAGAGTGTGGATTTCTATTTTAAGCACTTGGCGATGGCGCTGCCAGAAATAAAGGGGTTATCAGGTCTTATCTGGGCGGGGAAAGAGGATTTGTTTGAGGGAAGGCGGAAGGCGTGAAGCAACGCCTGCTACCGCCAGTCCTTCGCGTCCGTCAGGGTCAAGTATTTCTACGATGCGAGCAAGAAGTGTGACCGACGGCAGAGACCTTCCGCGCTCAATAGCGTGCAGATATCCCCGTGCAATCCCGAGTCTTTTTGCTAACTCAACAAGCGTTATATTGCGTTGGCGCCGCAGCCGTTTAAGGAGTGTGCCAAAAGGTTCCTGTGGCATCCGCAGAGGAGAGGAGACTACTGCCGAGACCGCGTCCACAAACTCCTCAAAAGGGACCTCAATCTCTTTGTTAAGGAGGAAAAGTGCGCACAGGAGCGCAGGTCCAAATCCGGGGACAGAGGCAAGCGCCTCATCGCGCGCCAGTTTGTGGTGGTTGAACTCCGGCACCCTGATATGGGTGATAAGGAGAAGGAGGTAGTCGCGCAGGGGTTCAAAGACGGCGTCCCCGAAGGAGCGCGAGAGTTTTTCGGCGATTTTAAGGATAGTTTTCTCCATTGTGAGGTTCCTGAATCAATATATATGATAGTGTAAGTTTTGTGATGGGTCAAGGCGATAGTGGCAACAATTTTCAGCACGCCTGTCATAAAATAGTTGACATCCGCCATCGCGCAGATTACATTATGAATGGAAATGCCTCCGTCGCCGCGGGAGGGAGCCGAAACATAACCCCCTCGGCTCCCTCCATCCAATTGCAGAAAATGCAAAGTGTTAGAGGAGGCAACAGGTTGTTTTTGTGGATTTTCTTATGAAAATCACTGTTTCTCGTGCCAATTTGTGATATATTTGAGGGAGGAAAATCGTTATGGGGGCGACGGTGGAGTTTGGTGTTGTCGGTTTTGATGAACTGATTCCTGGTGGAATTCATGCGGGCAGTTCCTATCTGATTCAGGGTGCTCCGGGGACGGGCAAAACGACTTTTGGTTTGCAGTTCATCTGGGAGGGAGTGAACCGATATAAGCAGAAGGGGGTGGTGGTAACGCTTGAGGAGTTTCCTGAACAGTTGTATCGTGACGCTGCAAGTTTTGGATGGGATTTCAAGGAACTTGAGTCGCAGGATATGGTGAGGATTTTGTTCACATCGGCACGGGTTTGTGCCAGTGAGAGGGGGCTTGAGGTTATAAGGCAGGCGGTCAAGGAGGTGGGGGCTGGGAGGGTTTATGTTGACAGTGTGAGCAACATAAAGGCGCTTTTTGAGCGGGAGTCTGATGCGCGCAATGCCATTTACAGCCTTGTCAGCGCTCTTAAAGGGATGGGGGTGACATCGCTTCTTGCTACTGAAAGTGCTCCTGGGGCGGTGGAGGAGCACATAGTTGACGGTATAGTGCGTTTGGGTTATGAGCCGTGGTTGACGCGGGGGCGTATAAGGACGGTAGAGGTGGTGAAGACCCGTGGGCAGTATCACAGACCGGGTGTTCACACATTTGAGATAACAGGTGATGGGATAGTGGTTTATCCGCGTCTTGAGGTGGTGGAGGATGTGGCGGAGGATTGGGGCAAGGAGCGGGTGTCGGTGGGGGTTGGGGGTCTGGACAGGTTGCTTTCGGGTGGGGTATTGCGTGGTTCGGCGATGCTTGTAAGTGGTGCGACGGGTGTGGGCAAGACTGTTTTGGGGTTGCAATTTCTCTGTTCGGGGGCAAGGAAGGGCGAGCGGGGGCTTTTCGTATCGCTTGAGGAGCGTCCCACTGAGATAATGCGTCTGGCTACAGGGTTCGGTTTTGGAATAGGGGATGCCGTTGAGCGCGGTTTATTGCGTTTCCTTTATCGGGTTCCTGCGGATGTGGACTTCAACGAACTTGCCTGCGCCATAAAGCGGGAGTTCAAGCATTACGGAATCCGTCGTATGGTTTTTGATTCTGTTTCAACGCTTTCTGTGCGCATACCTAAGGAGCATCAATTCCGCAATATGGTGTATCTTTTGGTGGACTACGCGAAGAGTTGCGGGGTGACGACGCTTTTGACGGACGAGACGCACGAGTTGTTGGGTGAGCGACGGTTGACGACCCGTGGCATTTCAAGTGTTGTGGACACCGCCATTATAATGCGTTATGTGGAGTTGAACTCGCGCATAGAGCGGGTGTTGACGGTTCTGAAGTCGCGCGGGACGGCGCATTCCCGTGACATCGTCTTTTACCGCATAACGGACAAAGGGATAGAGGTGGGCGAGGTGCTGGGTGCGGTGACAGGCATTATGCAGGGTGCACCCACAAAGAGCGATATTGGCAAAAGGATTATCCGCAAGATGCGTTTGTAAGGGGAGGCAGATGCCCAGAGTTGGCACCGTTGTGGTGGTGCTTTCTGTCCTTGTGCTTGGGATTGTGGTCGTTTTGACCCGTTACAGTGTTCCTGTGCTTGCTTTCAAGGTGGATGCTGGAGTCTTTATTTGGTCTTTCGTAGGTGGGTTGCTTTCCGTTTTGACGGCGGTCTATCTTTTATGGCGTTGGGCAGTGACGGGTCGTGCCAATCCGCTCGCTTTCGTCTGGGGCGTTTCGTTCCTTGGGCTTTTTGCTATGATGTTGGGCTGGCTTTTCTCCTCTTTTGGCTGTCTTGATGCAAGTGGGGTGAGGACATCATTTGCCTTGAAGGTTGGCTTGCTTTTTTGGTGTTGCGGTTTTCTGGCGGGTGCGGTGTATGTATTTTATCCTGACAGGAGCAGGTTATGGGTGTTGCTGCCTGTTATCATTTTCCTATGCTCGCTGTTTGCGACCGGTTATATGTGTTGCGTTTTAAGAGATGCGGAGTTGCTTGAGAAGGCGACTGCGCTTATGCTTGTGACACCGATTCTTGCCGTTACGGCGCACTCATTTGGGGTTTATCTACGCGTTCGTCGCACCGTTTTTGCGGGATTGCTTTATGCAGGTTTTGCCACCGCGATAGCGGCGCAGATTTTTATCGCTTTTTTCTATAATCAGCCGCTCAAGTTGGTTGGATTGGCGTTGTTTGATTTTTCTCTTGCCCTTTTCCTTTGTGGGTTTATATTTATGAGGTTTGAGACGCAGGAAGGATGTGTTGATGACATCTCGGCAGATGGACAAACTGCGGATTGAGTTGCTCCACTTTTTCGCGCGCAATCCTTACACTGTGGACACAGCAGGCGGAATAGCACTTCGGCTTGGCAGACCCGAAGAGTATGTTCGTGATGTGTTGGAGCACCTTGTGACTCTTGGCATCCTGCGCAAAGAGGGTGCCGACGCTGATGCCCTCTATTGCTATATAAAACCGCGTGTTGGCACTGATGAAAGCGAGAACCACTGATGAAGAGACCAGACAGGCAGACGCGAACGACCCGACTGCGTGATGCTTTGGGTTATGTTTCTTCTGTGAACGCAGCATTACATCTTGCCTGCTCCAAGTTGGAGAGGGATGTTCTTCTGCGTTTCATACTTGACATAATGGTAGATGCGTTGGGGCGTTCTGTTGATATGGCGGCGCTGTTTACCAAGACCGAGTCGGATTTGACACTGGTGGCGTGGAGAGGAGAGATAGAGCCGCCTACCCATCCACCTGATACGGTTTTGCCACTTCTTGAATCCACAACACCGCAAGATTTGCCTGCCAGCGCCTGCTTACCGGGGTTGAAAGAAGGTGAGAAAGTGCTTATTGTGCCTCTTACTGTGGAGGCGGAAGTGGTTGGTTTTGCCTGTTTTTATCCTGCCACATCTTCTGATATGGATGATATCCAGAATGAGGTGATGTCAGCGTTGGGCGCGGTTTGCGCTATCTCTATCAGGATGATGGACCTTTACCAAGAGTTAGCGCATAAGGTGGAGCAGATTGAAGAGGCGCATAGGCGTCTGATAGAACAGGAGCGGCTTGCCGCTATAAACCTCCTGCTTGCTTCTCTGACGCACGAGATAAAGAACCCGCTCGCATCGGCTTATGGGCTTGTGCAACTGCTGCAGGATGGGATGGAGGCGACACCTGATACATTGGAGCGTTTGAGTCGTGGTCTGAAGCGTGCAAAAGACCTCGTAGAACGCCTCCTGAAATACTCCAAGCCGACAAAACCCCGTAAGGTTGTCGTAGAAGCAAAGGAGTTAATAGAGGAACCCGCCTCTCTTGTTGAGAGTGAGTGCAAAAGCAGGAAGATAAAACTGGTGCGCCGCTACCAAGAGAACATCTATGTTCTCGCCAACAGACGGCAGATGAGCGATGTCTTTATGAATCTTATGATGAACGCGATGGATGCGATGCCGCAAGGTGGCACATTAACAGTTGCTGTGGAGACTGCTCCAGAGGGGATGGTCTGCTTTAAGATATCCGATACAGGTTGCGGCATTCCTGAAGACAAACTGCCGCACATATTTGAGCCGTTCTTCACCACGAAGAAGAAAGGCACAGGACTGGGGCTTTACAACTGTTATAACACCACGAAACAGCATAACGGGCGGGTTGAGGTGGACAGTGAAGTGGGTAAAGGGACAGAGTTCAGAGTGTATCTACCTGGTGCTCCTGCAGAGGAGAAAAGGGGATGATAATCTGCGTAGTTGGTGAGAAGAACTCTGGCAAGACGCAGGTGGCGTGCAGGCTGGTTTGGTTGTTGCGAGAGCGCGGCTACAGCGTTGCGGCGCTGAAACATTCCGCGTCTGACGCGGATTTGGAGCCGTCCACTAAAGACAGCGCCAGACTCTTCTCATCGGGTGCGTCCCCCACCGTTTTCCTCTCCAACTCCTGCTGTCTTCTGCGTATGCATCCACTTAAGGCTGACGATGTTCTGAATGCCCTTTCTGTGATTGCCGATTTTGTCGTTGTTGAAGGGCTTAAGGAGTCTGATTATCCCAAGATTGTGGTGGGGCAGGGCGAGTATAAAAACACGCTTTTGCGAGTGGATGGGGTCTGCGAGGAGTTGGAAGAGTTAGCGCGCAAGTTGAAGCCGCGGCGACGCCAGAGCGCCGCCTTCACCGATAAAATCCCTGTTCATCTTAACCCTTTCATTCGTGGTCTCCTTTCATCAATTCTGAAGGCGTTTTTCGGGCAGTTGCGTGGTGTTGAGGGGGACAGTGTGGTCGTTTTGACTCGCCTGCGTTCAGGGGAGGGTCAGAACGACACTGAATAAGAGTGGACACCTGTTTCGCAAGCCTGTTTCAAGCCTGTTTTGATTGTGGCACGGTCTTTGCAATCGCATCCGGTGGTTCCTGAAGCGGTTTTGGGCTTTTTGGAGGGGTAGGCGATGGCGATTGTGAGGTGGTCTGATTGGAATCCGTTCAAGGAGTTGGAGAGGCTGGTGGAGGACTTTTTCCCGAGAAGGGTGCTTTCGGAGCGGATGTTTGAGGCGCGTTTCCCTGTGTTGGATGTGGAGGATACAGGAGACGCTATCAAGGTGACGGCTGAGTTGCCAGGCATTGAGCCCAAAGATGTGAAGGTGGAGTTGCACGGGGATTTGCTGACGATTCGTGGGGAGAAGAAGGAGGAGCACGAGGGGAAGGACGAGAAACGGCGCTTCTATTTCCGTGAGCGGGTTTTTGGGTCGTTTTCCCGTGCTGTTCAGTTGCCTGAAGAGGTTGACCCCGATTCGGTGGAGGCGACATTTGAGCACGGTCTTTTGACGGTGATGTTGAAGAAGAGCGAGGCGAAGAAGCGTCGCGAGATTCCGATTAAGGTTAAGAAGAAGTAAGGAGCGCTGGTGGTTGTGAGGCGGCTTGGCTTTGCGCTGAGCCGCCTTTTATTTTTTCCCCTTCATCAAATCTTCTATGTAGTGCCGTTGCGCCTCAAGTATCTTGTCCAACTCTTCGTCAAAGCCTTTGTAGACCTCGGCTTTCTTGAGGCTTGCGACAGCGGCGCCGAGATTGCCGCTTTCTGCCTGCAGCGATGAATCGCTCAATATCTTCAGTGCTTTCTCCTTCACCTCTTTTGCCCACCTTTTGAGAGTGTCAAAGATATCGCTTCTCAACTCGTCATCAGGATATTTTTTCTCATAATCATTTTTCATTTGGCGTATCTGTCGGCAGAGTTTGCCGGCAGTTTTGTAGTCGCTTTTTGCGAACGCGGATTTGGCGGCGCGGAACAGTTTCTCTATTTTTGCCATCACCTTCTTTTTCCGTTTGCATTGCTGTTTTGCCTCTTTTATGGCGGCTGTTAGGTCGTCTGCCTTGGGAACATCCGCAAAGGAGCGCACCACCACCAACTGATAGTCGCAGACGAGGAGCGCTTTGTCGTCGGGAGAAAGTTGCAGCGTCTCAAGCAGTTTTTGGTGTTGCTTGTCGTTCTCTTCACATTCGGTTTTGAGGAAGGCTTTTTCGGTAGCGGATGTGGCGTGTTTAACTTTTTTATCTTTCAGGAGTTGGGAGGTTTTCAGATAGAAGGGGTCTTCTTTTGATGGGGTGGCGACTATGATGATGGGTCGTTTTTTCTTGACGGCTTTTTCTCTGGCACGCTCAAATTCACTCTTTTTATCCTTCTCACCGGCGCATACTGCAGAGAGCAGTGCAACGACAAGAAGCCATCTCATTGCAGACCCTCCACCGCTTTTTTGAGTCTTTTTATGGCGGTCTGTTTTGGCAGCGCCGCCAGAATAAGATGCAGTTCTGGACCACTTGCGCGCCCTGTGAGAGCCGCCCGCAGAAGAAGGAAGAGCCTACCTGCTTTGACGCCAAGTTTTTCGGCATAACCCCGCACGATAGCGAGCAGTTTTTCGCGTTTTGTGGGGATGCTGGCTGCGATGATGTCGGAGGCGAGTTGTGGCAGCGCGTTTTGTGCCAGTTCTGATTGCAGCAACTTTTTGGCTTCGTTGTCTGGCGTTATTTGTTCTTCAAGGTATACAGGCAGCCAGTCTTTGATTTCGGCGAGTTTGGAGATGTGGAAGCGGCAGGCGTTGAGGATGGCAACGGCGCGGTCGTCTTGCAGGTCAGGTGGCAGGAATCTTCTGGCGTATCGTAGCAGGTGTTCGGTTTCGGCGTTGCGGATATGTCTTGCGGAAATCCAATCCAGTTTTGCGTGGTCAAAGGTGGAGCCGAAGCGTGCGAGGTCTTCCAAGCGCAGTTGACGGTAGATTTCGGGTTTCCTTGGGTCAAAAACTTGGCTGCCGTCACGCGGTGCCCAGCCCAGAATAGCCGCCATATTGAGCACCGCTTCCGGCAGATATCCCGCTTCCTCAAAGTCCTTTATGGAGACAGAGCCGAGCCGTTTTGATAGCCCTTTTGTGCGGCTCATATGGGCAAAGACTGGTGCGTTCCAACCCAGCGCCTCATAAAGCAGAATATGGATTGGGGTGTTGGGAATATGGTCTTCGCCGCGCAGCACAAGGTTCACTCTCATCAGGTGGTCGTCAATGACGACGCCGAAATGGTAGGTGGGGGTGCCGTCGCGTTTTAGGATGACGGGGTCTGGAATAGTAGCGGTGTTGAAGGTAATGTCTCCGCGCACCGCATCGCGCCAAGTCACCTCTTTATGGGGCATTTTGAAGCGCAACACAGGTTTTCTACCCTGCGATTCGTGCTTTGCGGCTTGTTGTGGTGTGAGGTTGCGGCAGCGGTTGTCGTAACCAGGTGGTCTGCCCGCCGCGAGCGCCAACTTCCGCCTCATCTCCAACTCTTCTTCGCTGCAGTAGCATCTGTAGGCGGCTCCCGCGTCAAGCAATTTCTGCGCAAACTCCGTATATATTTCAAGCCTCTGACTCTGCCTATACGGTCCGTATGGACCGTCTTTTTGCGGGCTTTCGTCTGCTTCCAGCCCAAGCCAGTCCATATCGTAAAGCAGGCGCTCCACAAACTCCTCTTTTGACCGCTCCTTATCTGTGTCCTCAACTCGTAGGATGAAGCGCCCGCTCTCTTTGCGCGCCAGCATCCAGTTGAAAAGCGCCGTCCTTATGTTCCCAAGATGCATAAATCCTGTCGGACTTGGTGCGAAACGAACGCGCAACTTCTCCATAACACAACTCCCTTACACTCTTCAGCAGAATTTTACAAAGACTCCGTGTCAAATCCAGTATGAAGGCATCAGCGCTTTGTGGCGGAAAATTGGAGCACCTTATAGCCTTGCGTTCCCTCCTTGATGAGGATGTAGCAGTTTATGGGCGGGTTTTTAATAAGCGTTTTTGAGCGTTTTGAGTTAGCCCATCGCACTTCAACCCAGTCAACGGATTTGCGCTTTCCAAGACCAAAAAGTGCTTCGGGAGGGTTTTGATGTCCGCAGTGTCCTGCGCCGCCACGCAATTCCCGCATCTGTGTTAGGTCGCCTGCCTTCAGCACGACACGGCAGCCGATACCCGCTCGGTTGGCGCCGCCCTTGCCGCTCCCCTCAACCAGCACACCCAGCCAGTTGTTGCGGTTGCCAACGCGATTGATAAATAGCGCCGCATAGGGAATCTTATCGCGGGTCTTCTCCTTTGGCAGCCTCGCGAATGAGCGTCCCACAAGGATGTCGGTGTCGCCGTCGCGGTCAAAATCGCTGAGCGATATGCTGCCGCATCCCTCCCAGTTGAAACCACACTCTTTGGTCACATCCACGAATGTGTGGTCAGGTTTCTGACGGAAAAGGCGCAGAAACTGACCGTCGGGATAGTCGCCGCTTGCGATGAGCAAATCCAGCAGACCGTCGTTGTCAAAGTCAAGCCATGCGATGTGGAGGTCGCCCTCGTTCCAGTGTTTTGGGTCTTTGTGGTGGCGTTTTATGCGGTCTGGGTCGCGGCGAAAGGCAAACCCCTTTTCTTTGCCAAGGTTGACAAGCAGCATAGAGCGGTCGGAAGATTCGCCAGCCCACCAATGGCAGATTTCTCCGAAGAATATGTCAATATCGCCGTCGTTATCAAAGTCGGCGCAAGCGGCGTCAAAGGTGTTGCCGTTGGCACGCCAAGGTGGCTCGTCCTTCTTCTCCCTGCCAAACCGCTTCTTCCACAATTTCTTCACCACCTCCGGATATCGTCCGTGGCGGATAGCATCACCGTCTACTCCCGTTTTTGCGCCCACCTCAACAAAGCGTTTGCCCCCTTGGTTTTCCCAAAGCATATTCCATTGTCTGCCATAGGCACAGACAAGGATATCCTGCCAGCCGTCGTTGTTGTAATCAAGATGGGTGACGCCGTAGGTGGGACGCGAAGAGTCGCGGTGTCCCGGCTCCGCCCGCGTCATAAGCCCCACCTGCTGTGTCACCTCGCTGAAGTGCCCGCTGCCGTCACCCCTATACAACCTGTCGGGATACGCCTCATAGGAGATGCCGTAGAAGCGATACCAGTTTCCGACGAAGAGGTCAAGACATCCATCGTTGTCGTAATCAAGGAAGGAAGCGGCGGACGCGGTTTCGGCGTGCTTTTCAACGCCAGAATCTTTAAGAACGCAAAAATGCCCTTTGCCATCGTTTATGAGAATGAGCGAGCGTAGCCCGTCATCTTTGTTGGCGGGGACAGGCTTTCCGTTCTTGTCTTTAACGATGCGACCGTTCTTGATGAGGGGGCGTTCAAAATCGCAGTAACGGTTGAGATATGCGTCGGGGTCGCCGTCGTTATCCACATCAGCGAACAGGATAAAATTCGGAAAGCGTTTTTTTGCCTCTGTAAGCAGTCCTGACTGTTGGGTTATGTCACGGAGTTTGCGGGAGCCGTTGGGTGCCGCCTCATTCAGAAACAGATGCAACTCTTTGGTGCGCTCGTTGAGGATGAAGATGTCGGGAAAGCCATCAGAGTTGACATCCACGAAAGCGACGCGTTTTGCAGCGAACTTATGAAGCCCCAACTGCTTTGAAGCGTTTATGAAATAGGTGTTTTCCGGTTCTGCCTGCGGTGTCCCAAAACATAAAAGCAGAAATGTGGTCGTCAGAAGGGTCCGCCACCAAGAACGAGAAACTTTGACCATCTTATCTCTCCTTTGGGCATTTTTGTGGGTTGGATTTTGAAGTTACCGGCGCGGTCGTAAGCATAAACGGAGAGTTCGCAGATGGCGCGGTAGCGGACCATATGGAAGATTAAGGATAGAGGACCGAGTAGGAGCGGGCGTGCTTCAACGCCGAAGGCACGCACGAGAACCACAAGCACCACATCTTGTTCGCCGCGTTCGTCAAGGACGACGCTGTTTGGCGCCTCTTTAAGGACGAGTTTTTCCACATATGCGCGCACAAATTCCGCCGCAGCACCCGGCAACTCCACATCCGCAAGCGTTTTGACATCAACATAGACCTTCTTGCCACCGAGGCGTGCGAAAACTCCCGCGTTCTTGAAAGACTCATCCAACGCCGCGCTCAACTTCTCCTGGTGTGTCAGGAGACGGCTTGAGTTGTCAGGTGCCACATAAAACGGACTCCAGCAGCCAACACCTACCATTGCTGCTACCATTACCACAAACAGGCGCATACTCACTCCTCCTCATCGGCTTTTGTGCGATTTTAAGGTGCTTCCCCGCCGGGTTCAAGTTTTCCAAACCGAAATCGCTTCGGAAACGGCTCAAGACGAGAAAGCAACGCTTTGTGGATTCTGCCGTTTGACGCCGCTATGTTGAAAGAAAATATGTAGTCGTTGCCGCCCTCAAGGTCGGTCACCACGCCCCCCGCTTCTGTCACAATCAGACTGCCCGCTGCCACATCCCACGGCCACAAAAACAACTCCCAAAATCCATCATAGCGTCCGCAGGCAACATAACACAAATCTAATGCCGCAGACCCCATCCTACGCACACCCTCCGCCACCATGTTCAGGCGGTTGAAGTTGGGCAGGTTGTTGTGCTCGGTCTCCTCACGGATGTAGGCAAAACCTGTGGCAAGAAGCGCTTTTGTTATGTCCGCTGTGCTTGTGACAGAGCATCTTTTGCCGTTTAAGAAGGCGCCGTTCCCACGCAGCGCCCACCAAGTCTCCCCAAACACAGGCGCGTGCACAACGCCCAACTCCACCTGCCCATCAGACATCAGGGCAACTGAAACGCAGAATATCGGCACCCCGTGGGCAAAGTTGACCGTTCCGTCTAACGGGTCAACAACCCAAATGCGCTGCGATGTCAGCGCATCTCGTGTTGCCTCCTCTGCCAAAACAGCGTCCGCAGGAAACTCTTTCCTTATCGCTGCGACGATAAGGTCTTCCGCCTCCTTGTCGGCGACTGTCACCACATTGCGCCTGCCTTTGTATGAGATTTCTGATGGCTTAAGGTTTCCAAAATGGCGCAGAAGCAGGTGCCCTGCCTCTTCTGCAATGTCCAGCGCAAAGCGCAGTTCGCGTTTCACTTTGCTCCCTTCCACCAGTTCAGCCACGCGTCAATGTCGGGACCGAAAGGTTTGTTGGTGATGTGAGAGAGGACGGCGGTGGCTGTGAGAGCCGCTGAGCGCGGCAGACGGGGTAGCCACGATATCAGTGCCGCCACCGCATCCGCTCGCTTCTCACCACTCACAAGCATTCCGCCGTAAAACAGCGCCTCCCGCGCTCCCGCTTTACCCTTCGCCGCACCTTTCAAACCCTCTACCAGCCACTTGAACGGTTTGTCCGCATAACGCTTCGCCTCCTTTGGCAACACCACAAACTCCACACTATCAAGTGGCAGAAGTCTCCCTACACGCTTCTTGCCGCTCATCACCTGAAGGTTCAGTGTCCCCGCAACAAGGTATTTGTATGCCGCCAACACATTCCTCGGAAATTTTGGTGTGTCAAAGAGCAACTCCCGCACCCACGCCTGCCCCTCTCTCAGCGTCACCTCGCGGCTCTTGGTCACCGCCATCCCGTGCAACTCCTCCACCCGCACAGTGCCGTCCTCAAGGAAGCAGCGACGGAACACATTGATTGCCGCCACCTTCTCCTTCTCACCCGCGTGGCTCTGCAAAAGCACCACCTCCTCATCCGAACGACTTGCCACCACAAGACGCACCACAATTTTCTCGCCTTCAGTGAAGACGCTTTTCTGCGGCGCAAGATATGCGTCAATCAGCCGGCTCCTCATCCATTCCTTACGGAGGCGCCTACGCAGAGCGAGCAGTTCTTTCTCCAACTGACGGGTGGGGGGACCAACCAACAGCAGCGCTTCAACCACCTTTAAGGCGCTGTCGGGATGCCCTGCCGCGCTCATCTCCTCCGCCCATCTCATCTTCGCACGATAAAACTTCACAACGCCTGCACGCTCATCCTTCGTTAAAACTACATCACCGCCCTGCTGGCTCATCGCTACCCCACACAGAAAAATCACAACCAGCAATATCCAGCGCATATCATCCCTCCGTAATCCCTGTTATGTCCTTTAGATTCACCACCCCGACAACCTGTCCTGTGTCATCCACTACCGGCAGTTCACCTATTTGGTGCTTTCTCATAATGGAGTGCGCTTCTGCAGCGAGAGCGCCTTTGCGGATGTGCTTTGGATTTTTGACCATCACATCGCCGATTTTGTCGCTGCGGGGGTCGCCGCCCGCTTTGATGTAGCGCCGCAAATCGCCGTCAGTGAATATCCCCAGCAGTCGTTTCTTGGCATCCACCACCACCGCCGCACCCGCTCTACCTTCCGTTATCGCCAGTATGGTCTCCTGAACTGTGGCGTCAGGAGACACCGTCGGGGCGCGCTTGCCCGTTCGCATCACCTCCTCAACACGCAGCGCCTTGCGCCCCAAAGAACCTGCAGGATGGAACGCCGCATACTGCTCCACACTGAACTCCCCACGACTCAACCGCAACTGCAGAACAGACAACGCCAGAGCATCGCCCAGCGCCAACATCGCCGCCGTAGATGCGCTCGGCGCAAGCCCCAACGGACACGCCTCCTCTATATGCCCCATCTCCAACACAACATCACTCACCTCCCCGAGCGGACTTTTTCTGTCCGCCGTTATCGCAACCACCACCGCACCCGCCCTCTTCACATACGGCACAAGCCGCACCAACTCCTCCGTCTCCCCACTGTTGGAAAGCGCTATCACCACATCACCATCCACCACCCGCCCCAAATCCCCGTGCAGCGCCTCCGCAGGATGCAGATAAAGTGACGGTGTCCCAGTTGATGCGAATGTCGCCGATATCTTCCGTCCTATAAGTCCCGCCTTGCCCATACCCGTCACCACAACCCTGCCGCTGCAGTTATGCACAAGCCTCACCGCACGCGCAAATTCCTCTCCTATCCACCCCACAACCCCAAGCACCGCCTCCCCTTCCGCCCTCACCACCTTCTTCCCATACTCTATCAACTTCCCATCATCCATCCTTCACCTCCGGCAGACCGAAAAGTCTCACAGCGTTGCACGTTGTTACCCGTGCCACCTCATCATAAGAAACGCCGAATATCTCCGCCAGTTTGCGCCCCACAAACACCACATATGCGGGTTCACAGCGTTTGCCTCTGTGGGGCTCCGGCGCCAGAAACGGAGCGTCTGTCTCAAGCATCAAGTGCTCAAGCCCTATCCCAGCCGCTTTTTGGCGCAATTGCTCGGCGTTCTTAAAAGTTATGTTGCCCGCAAAGGAGATTTGAAATCCCAACTCCACAGCGCGTTTTGCGTTCTTCACACTGGACGCCCAGCAATGAAAAACGCCGCGCCTCTGCGGCGCACCCTCCGCCTCAAGTATCTTCAACACCTCTTTTGTTGCGTCGCGCGTGTGCAGAATCAGCGGCTTGTTTAAGCGTTTCGCCAACTTGATAAACTCGCGAAAAACGCGTTCCTGCGTCTGCCGCGGGCTCAAATTGCGATAGAAGTCCAGACCCACTTCGCCCACCGCCACAACCTTTGCGTCCTGCCCCAACTCCTCCAACTCCGCCAGAGCATCGTCATCTACCTTGTCCGCATCGTGCGGATGCACCCCAATTGCGGCATAAACACACTCGTATCTATGCGCCAACTCCACCGCCTTACGGCTTGACTCAACACTTGTGCCGATTGTTATCATATAAAAAACGCCCGCCTCACGCGCACGCCTCAACACCCCATCCAAATCTCCCTCAAACTGCGGAAAGTCAAGATGGCAATGCGTCTCCACCACCCACATCATATCTTCCCCATTGCGCAAAGCGCTATTATAGCACCCCGCTTTCCTGAATCAACAGTGGAAGGTTGCAACGCCGCCCCGTCCACCGCTTTCTTGATACCAGAACTGCTCCATTTCTGTCCTTTATACCGACAAAAGGGTGTGAAAATCAACGACGACGAAGAACCGAAATGGTAACAGCGGCAATAACGCCAATCAGCAACAACCATAACCAAAAATCACCCGAACGCTGTGCCACCGGCGGACGACGCTCTGCAACACCAACTCCACGCTCTGAACGCACCCTTCTCTTCTCCACCGTCTCAGTCTCATGTTCAGGATGCAGGTTGGTTTGCTTGACTGTTACCTCATGGTTTTTCGTTGTGGAAGACTCTTTTTTGGGTGTGGGTTGTTGTGGTTGGGGAGAGGCGGGTTGTGTGGAGTTATTTTGCTGTTCTTCCTCCTCGGTTTGGAGGTTTTCTTTGAGGCCTTTGATGGTGTTTTTGAGCCATTGAAGTTCAAGGAAGAAGCAGCGGTTAGGTTCTTTTGCGATGATGGATTGTTTAATCGTTTCCGCTTCTGCTTCCCGCCCCAACGCGTATAGCACCGCCACCTTCCGCCATAAGAGAAATTCGCACGCCAGCGGCATTTCCGCTTGCCAGCGATGGATGAACCTGTCACACTCCTCAAGCCATGTTTGTAAACGATCCCTAAAGGGTGTGTCCTTCGGGAGGTTAGAGACGGTATAAGGGAAGGAATAGTCGTTCCTGCAACAAAAGAGCCAGTCGTCTACTGGGTAGCCTGGCGCGGCAGCGAGGACCTCCCGGCGGTGAGAAGATATTTCCTCCAGGAGCGGGGTAACATTGTCAGAACGCGTCCTTACCTGATTGAGGGTGTCGAGAATGGGGCGTTGAACAGGGTTGGTAACACCCAGCATTAAGAATCGGTACTTGTTACTTGTCAGTGTACTGTAGAAGGTCGCTGCTTCCCGCTCGCGGGCGAACTTTTTGTAACGCTTTTGTGCTTCCTTGCTGAAGTCTTTATGCACTACAACCACATAGAACTCGAACATTGTATCTTTCTCACCGTGCCATCCATAACTGAACAGATAACTTCCTCGTGACAATAAACGAACATATTTGCCCGCAGGCAACACCCAGAATTCCTTTTCATCCGAGGCAGCGTAGGCTTTAGCGTAGACCACCTTAGTATCTGGCGAACAGAAGATTCCGAATAGCCATCTACCCGCCAATTGGCGAAGCACAGACTGAGAGAGGGCTATGTCACTTCCACTTTTGTTCTCCAAGACAACTTCAATAAACGCTGGTGCAACCTTTGAGACTCGTTTGGGGTCAACTTTTACTTTCAAACTCAGTCCCGAATTTTGCTGCCCGTGAACGGTTAAGGTTGCGAACACAGTCATAATCAGCAACGCAAGTCTCTCTTTCATTGTTTCGTCCTCCTGTCTTTCTCTTCACGC
>Ga0190361_1000423_pt1 | contig 17080 bp, 16 predicted proteins | sample 48721845_MG_FD_161273 | JGI IMG/M metagenome (GOLD analysis project Ga0190361, IMG submission 161273) | Hydrothermal vent microbial mat bacterial communities from Southern Trench, Guaymas Basin, Mexico - 4872-18-4-5_MG | ecosystem: Environmental > Aquatic > Marine > Hydrothermal vents >... | reverse complement strand
ATAGCTTATCTTGAGAAATACCAAGTTTTTCCCGATATTTTTTGATATTCTTTCCTATTGTGAATTTTGTCTTTGGCATTGTAGTAAAACTTTACTATACTAAATATACAGACATTACTTTTATCTAATAATAGTATATGAAAATTTTTGAAGAGAGTCAAACGAAATATCAAGAAAGTTTTTTTCGTTGCGCGCGTACGGGTCAGATAGTGTAACGCAACCCTCTTTTTTCTTTCTTTTTGTTCCAGTCCGGCGAAAATGGACAGAGAGAGCGGGAAGCGATGGCGTTTTTTTGCGTCAGGCGGAGTTGTGCCGGCGCAGGGCGGGTTCTGTGCCCGCTGTGCCCCGTAGTCAGCTTTGCTGTACTACTGAGGTCAGGACGTAGAATTCTGCTCAAAATAGGTTCGAGTATCGTTCAGTAGTTGTATCTGGTCGGGGCATCCGGATTTGAACCGGAACTACTGGCACCCGAAGCCAGCGGGCTACCATTACCCCATGCCCCGATTTAAATTTTAACAAGCAAGTCATGGGCTATATTGTGTATCTATTGCTCTTTTTTGTATACCAGATTTCCATTAAAAAATAAATACTTTACGCAGTTATAGTTTGTAGAGTAAACCAGATGGGAGATTAAATCTTTTCCCTTTGAAAATTCTTCCAAGCTTAAATCTATTAAAACGAGATTCGCTGGATACCTTTCTTTTATTTCATTTTTCATTTCTAAAAATTCTGCAGGAACTTTTGTTGCGGATTCAAAAATTTCTTTTGCTTTTATTTCTTCGGGTTTACAAGAAGAATGTTTTTGAAGTAATGCTCCCATTTTCATTTCTTCAAACATATCTAAACTATTATTAGAAGCAGGCCCATCTGTGCCTAAGCCCACTAATGCATTTTCCTTTTTTAGTTTTTTAAAGGGCATTGTTCCGCAAACTCCCAGTTTCATATTAGAACAGGGACAATAGACCACTAAACATTTTCTTTTCCCCAAAATTTTTATTTCTTTATCATTTAAATGTACACAGTGCACTAAAATTGTTTTTTTGTCTAATACTTTTAACTTATCTAAAAATTCTACCGGTCTCATACCATATTTCTTTTTGCAGAATTCTACCTCCTCTTTTGTTTCTGATAAATGAATATGAAAGTATAAATTATTTTTATTTGCAAATTCCTTTGCCCAGATTAAATTATTTTTAGACACAGTATAAATTGCGTGGGGGGCAATAGCAATTTTAATAAAAGGATAGTTTTTGATTGTTTTTTTAAGTTGATAAAAATTTTTTAAAGCAGTTTTTTTGGAAAAAATTAAAGGGGCCTTGTCAAAAAATGGAATTCCTAAAATTGCTCCGACTTTATGCTTTATTACTATTTTTGCGGTTTCATAAGGAAACCAGTACATATCGCAAAAAAATGCGCACCCGGTTCTTTTTAATTCTCTTATTCCAATTTCGCTTCCTTCTCTAATCTTTTTTTCATTTAAAAGTAGTTCTCTTGGCCAGATTTTAAACCTCAGCCATTTTTTTAAGGGCAAATCATCTCCTATTCCGCGAAATAAAGTCATACTTAGATGAGTGTGCATATTAAAAAAAATAGGAAATGCTGCTAATTTCTTTTCTTTAATTTCTATATCTGCTTTTTCTTTTATGTTTCTTTTGATTTTCTGAAGCTTCCCTTCAGAAATTAAAATATCTTTTATTTTTCCGCTGATTAATACATTTTTTATTTTAATTTTTTCCATAAGTTTTATTTTACCCAATATTTTTGCTTTAATTCCATATCCACTTCCTCCTTTTTTTCTTTTACTTTCTGTGTAAGTTCTTTCAATTGTTTATCAGACAACTTATTAAGTTCCTTCGCCCTTTTTATTAGGTATTCTTTTTTATTTCTTTTTGGGTTCTCTAATACTTCTGATAATAGGGCGTTTAACAAAAGCCCTATTCTTGGTCCAGGAGAAATCTTTAATGCATCCATAATATCATTGCCATTTATGTTCAGCATTTTCACTGAAATAGGGTCTTTGGAAACCCTTTCTATTACATATTGTAAATGCCTTAATTTATACGGAACTGCTTTTGGGCATCCTGAGCCCAGCCTGTCGCAAATTCTTAGTTTTATTAAATCGGGTATATTTTCCATTCCAACTCTTCTTATTAATCTTCTCACGCCCGCCTCACTTACTTTTTCTATATCATAAACAAACATATGATTTCTTACTAAAATTGCCACTTTCTCAATAAGTTTTTTAGGAAACTTTAATCTTTGTAGAATTTTTATGGCAAATTTTGCCCCCAATACATCATGATTATAGAAAGTGGCATCGGGCCATTCTCCTTTTTTTGTTTGCGGCTTTGCAATATCATGAAAAAGAGCGGCTAATCTTACTGCCAAATTATATTTTCTTAAAGCGGCATATTTTAGAGAAAGAATTAAGTGCGTATAAATAGTATAGATATGGTGCCTATTCTGGCTTACGCCAACTCCGTTTTCTAATTCCGGAATGATATAAGTTAAAAGGCCGGTTTTTCTTAAAAGTTCTATTCCCTTATCAGGTTTATCTGACATTATAATTTTTGTAAGTTCGTCCCTAATTCGCTCTTTTGAAATTGCCTGAATCCAATAAGCATTTTTTTCTATGGCATTGAAAGTATTTTTTTCAATATCAAAATTCAATTCTACCGCAAACCTTACTGCTCTCATCATTCTTAAGGCATCCTCGCTGAATCTATCTTTTGGATTACCCACTGCGCGGATTAACTTATCTTTTAAATCCTGCTGCCCATTGAATAAATCAATAATTCTAAATTTATTAGCTTTGAGTTTTAGGTTGTGGCCTTGCGCTTTGCCGCCCAGTTCTACTGGGCGAGCCTCGCTCCTTCGGAGCGGGCCGCCCAGTTCTACTGGGCGAGCCTCGCTCCTTCGGAGCGGGCCGCCCAGTTCTACTGGGCGAGCCTCGCTCCTTCGGAGCGGGCGCTTTGTGCTTTGCACCATTCCCATTGCCATCGCATTTATAGTAAAATCTCTTCTTTTTAAATCTTCTTTTAGAGTTTTAGCCCATTTTACTTTATCTGGGTGCCTTTTATCTGTATATTTTGTTTCTTTTCTGTATGTGGTTATTTGTATTTCTCTTATGTTTTTTCTTTCTTTTATTCTCGCAGTAACCGTCCCAAACTTATTTTGGTAAAAGGAATCCGGAAAAATTTTCTGAATCTGTTCCGGTTTTGCCGAGGTGGTAATATCCCAGTCCTTGGGCCTTCTTTTTAAAAGCAAATCCCTTACACATCCGCCAACGATATATGCATCAAACCCGTTTTCTTCAAGTTTTTGCAGGGCATATTTTACAGATTTCGGAATTCTCATATGAATACATTTTATCTTAAACTCTGCATTTTGACAATTGATTTATTTTTAGTTAAAATAAAAACAAGCCCTCGTGGTGAAACGGATATCATGTCTGCCTTCGGAGCAGAAGTTCCGGGTTCGAATCCTGGCGAGGGCATATTATCAATACATTTATTGAAATGGCCAAATACAATTTTTATATATTTTTAATTTCTTTATTTCTAATTTTTCCGGATATTTGCTTGGGAGGAGGTTTTATTTCTTCCATGGCTTTTTTGAACCGCATTCCGTTTTCCGATTTATACTCCTTAAAATTATTATTGATAGCCCTTATGATTAGCTTTGTTTTGACCTTATTATGGATTTTTTCTCCGTTGGGAGTTTGTTTTATAATTTGTGTTTTGCTTAACTCATTTATTAAGAACAAAAGAATCAATCTTATTGTTTGGTCCTTTCAGGTTTTAATTTTGTGTTTTTCTTTGTTTCTCATTTTAGTCGGATTGATTTTCAGTTATTTGGGATCTCGTAACGGGAATTTTCTGCCGATATTAGGAATTTTAGGGTTTGGAATAAATTTAATTATTTTGACTTTAGGAGGTATAGTTTTTCAGTTTCTTTATAAAAGAGAAAAAAATAAAATATGCCAAAGATAATAGGATTAGTAAACCAAAAAGGCGGTGTGGGCAAAACTACTTCCGCAGTTAATCTGGCTGCTTATTTAGCTGCTTTTGGGAAGCATGTTCTTTTGATTGATATTGATCCTCAGGCCAATGCTACTTCCGGGGTGGGTATTAGTTTTTCAAAGCTGCCGTTCAATTTATATCATTCTTTAATAGGGGGAATTTTGCCGGAAGATGTAATTAGAAGAACAAAATTATTTGGATACGATATTATGCCTTCCGGACCTGATTTGGCGGGCGCCGCGGTGGAATTGGTTTATGTAAAAGATAGAGAGTTTAAGCTGAAGGATATAGTAGATAAGGTGGGCAGAAATTACGATTATATTTTGATCGATTGCCCTCCGAGTTTGGGGTTGCTGACTATAAATGGTTTGGTAGCAGCGAGAGAATTAATTATTCCCGTGCAGTGCGAATATTATGCCCTGGAAGGGTTGAGTCATCTTTTAAATACCATTAGTTTGGTAAAAGAGAATTTAGAGAAGAGATTGAAAATAAAAGGAGCATTACTTACGATGTATGATAGAAGAAATAAGCTTTCTCAAGAGGTAAAGAAAGAGATGGTTAGAAATTTCCCCGGTTATGTTTTTGATACTGTAATTCCTCGATGCATAAAGTTGGCGGAGGCGCCTTCTTTCGGAAAAACAATTTTGCAACACTCTCCGGATTCAGAGGGAGCGATAGCATATAGAAGTTTGGCAGAAGAGATAATTTCTTTGGATAACAAAAAATAATAATTCAAGCACGAAATAAATGTCAAATCTCAAATCTACATCTAAAATCTAAAATCTTAATTCAAAACGAATCCCAAATTGAATCAGGAATCATGAATCATGAATCAGGAATCAGGAAAGTTTAGAAGTTCAAAATCAAAATCTTAATTCCAGATTCATAATTCCAGATTCATTCATAATTCATAATTCGATATTCATAATTCAAGATTCCAAGAATATCTAATTGAAAATTTAGATTTGGCATTTGAGATTTATGCAAAAGGATTAGTTACGTAACTAATTACGTAACTAATTACGTAATCAATTACGTAATTGATTACGTAATTGACAAAATTGCTTCATAGATGCCTTCTTATATCCGAAAAATGTTTATTTTTCGGGTTTAAGCTGCGCATTTTTATAAATTCGTGGGAATAAAAAAAGGACTGGGAAAGGGATTACAATCTCTTATTCCCGAAAAAAAATTAGATAACAAAAGAAATAGAAAAGGGAACTGGATAAGGCCAGAGAAAGAAAGTATTTTTTATATTGAAATTGATAAAATAAAACCAAATCCGCTTCAACCCAGAAGAGCTTTTCCTAAATCCTCTCTTAAAGAGTTGGCTTGTTCAATCAGAGAACAGGGAATTCTTCAGCCATTATTAGTAACTAAAATAGAGAAAACTACCGAGAGAGGTCAGGATGTGGAATATTATGTGATTGCAGGAGAAAGAAGGTTGAGGGCAGCAAAAATGGCTGGATTAACACAGGTTCCTGTAATTATAAGGCCTGCAGCAGGATACCAGAAATTGGAATTAGCATTGATAGAAAATATCCAGAGAGAGGATTTAAACCCTATAGAAGAGGCAAAAGCGTTTAAAAAACTGAAAGAAGAACATGGAATAACGTATAAGGAGATTGCAGAAAAATTGGGCAAAAGCGAATTTTCTGTAATAAATACTGTGCGTTTACTTAAACTACCATTGACTATTCAGAGGGGGGTGTATGAAGGAAAAATTACCGAGGGACATGCCAAAGCAATTCTAATGGCAAAGCCCGGAAAAAGATTAAGTTTATATTACAAAACCATTAAAAATAATTTGACCGTAAGAGACATAGAGAGGTTGGCGAGTAAGATGCCAGCAAAGGCACCGAAGCCGCGCAAGGATCCGGAATTAGATGACATTTTAAATAAACTGAGGAAGATTTTTACAGAAAAAGTAAGAATAATACGATGTGGCAATACTAGGAAATTAATTATGGAATTCGCCGACAAAAAGAATTTCAACAGGGCAATTAAAAAATTGATTAGTGTAAAATAATTAATTTTTGTTTTTCCTTAGCCAGTTTTTAATTCTGTTTTTCGCATAATTTGTTTTCGCAAATCTTAACCAGTCGGGATTGGGCTTTTTTTCTTTTTTTGTGATAATTTCAACCACCTGTCCGTTTTTTAATGATTGGCTGAGAGAGCATAATTTCCCATCTACTTTTGCTCCCGCGCATTTATGTCCGATGTCAGTATGAATATGGTAAGCAAAGTCAATTGGGGTTGCTTCCTCGGGGAGGTCAATGACATCTCCTTTTGGAGTGAATACAAAGATTCTATCTTTGAAAAAGTCTATTTTTAGGTATTTTATAAATTCTCTGGAGTTTTTTATTTCTTTTTGCCATTTTTGTAATTGTTTAATCCATGGAAGCTGATTATTGTTTCTGTACACATCTTTGCTTAATTTCCCTGCTTCTGTATAAGCCCAGTGCGCGGCAATACCATACTCCGCCTCTTTATGCATTTGGGGGGTTCTTATTTGGAATTCGGTTATCTTTCCATTAATACAAAATACTGTAGTGTGCAGTGAGCGGTATCCGTTTGGTTTGGGCAGGGCAATGTAATCTTTTATTCTTCCTAAAAGCGGTTTCCAATTTTTATGGATTAATCCTAAGGTTTTATAACAATCGGAAATATCATTGACTATTATTCTTATCGCTATTAAATCATAGATTTTATCCCAATTCATTTCATATTTTTCCAGTTTTTTGTATAAGGAAAAATAATGCTTCGCTCTTCCATGTATATCTAAAATTTTCACTTTTTCTGATTCTAAATATTGTTTTATTTTTGGGATGATGAAATTTATATAGTTTTCTCTATCCTCATATTTCTCTTTTACATTATTGATTAACCATTTATATTCTTTTGGATACACATAAGGAAATGCCAAATCCTCCAAACGCCCTTTAATGGTTCCTATTCCCAGTCGGTCCGCGATCGGGGCATAAATTTCTAATGTTTCTAACGCTATACGATACTGCTTATCTTTCGGCAGGTAAGATAGGGTTTTCATATTGTGTAATCTGTCTGCCAGTTTTACCAAAACTACTCTTATGTCATAGCACATACTTAAGAATAATTTTCTTAGATTTTCTATATATCTTTTTTCTCCGCGGTATTTTATTTTTCCCAGTTTAGATACTCCATTTACTAAAAATGCGATTTCATTCCCGAAATTTTTTTTGATAGAGGAAAGCGGGATATTTGTATCTTCCGGCACATCATGAAGTAATCCGGCGCATATTGTTGGAATGTCGGATTTTAATTCCGCTAAGGTTTTTGCTACCTCAATAGGATGAGAAATGTAATCTTCGCCGGATAGACGTTTCTGGCCGTTATGCGCTTTTACCGCCAATTTATACGCGCGTTCAACAAGAGAAATATCCGCCTTGGAATGGTATGTTTTTATTTGGTCAATAATAGCTTGTACGGACATTTTTAACTGCCTTTTTTAGAATTTGATTTAATATAATCACAATTTTTATTGCTGCACTTTATTTTATTATTTTTTAATACCAGCAGCGAGCCGCATTTAGGGCATTTTTCCCCGTTGGGTTTATCCCATAAAACAAAGTCGCAATCTGGATATTTAGAGCATCCATAGAAAATTTTTCCTTTTTTCGTCTTTCTTTCAACGATTTCTCCTTCTTTGCATTTTGGGCATTTTATTCCCAGTGATTTTATTATTTTTTCAGTATATTTGCATTTTGGAAAATTGGAACAGGCATAGAATTTCCCAAATTTTCCTAATTTTATTACCAAGGGAGCACCGCATAAAGGGCATTTTTTATTGGTTTTTTCTGTGATATTTTTCTTTTTTACCGTTTCGTATTTTTCTTTTAAATTTTTCTCAAATGGTTTATAGAATTCAGAGATTACTGGTATCCATTGTTTTTCCCCCTTGGCAATTTTATCTAAATCTTCCTCCATTCTTGCAGTGAATTTTATATCAAGTATATTTGGAAAATTTTCTACCAAAATATCGTTGGCAATAAATCCTATTTCTGTGGGGCGGAATTTGCCTTCTATTTTTTCCACATAGTTTCTTTGCTGGATAGTAAAAATAATAGGGGCGTAAGTAGAGGGTCTTCCTATGCCATATTCTTCCAGAGTTTTGATTAAAGTAGCTTCTGTATATCTTGAGGGTGGCTGAGTAAGATGAGAAGAAGGAATTATCTTGATTAATTTTAGAATTTCGTTTATTTCAAGATTGGGCAGCTGGGTTTCTTTGAATTTAATTGGGTATACTTTAAGAAAGCCATCAAATTTTAAAATCTGACCCCTCGCTCTAAAAATATAGTTTTTTGCAGAAATATCGGCAATAGTAGAATCAAATTCTGCGCAAGACATTTGACAGGCAATAAATCTTCTCCAAATGAGGTCATAAAGTCGTTGTTTGTTTTTGTCTTTTTCGCTTAAATTTTGTGGAGCAAAACTTGGCTGAGTTGGTCTTATTGCCTCATGCGCCTCCTGAACTTTTCCTTTTGCTTTGTATTTTCTTGAAAATCCGGGCCAGTATTCTTTTCCGTAATTCTTTATAATAAATTCTTTTGTGCCTAAAAGAGCATAGTTGCTTAGATTTAAGGAATCTGTTCTGTGATAGGTAATAAGTCCGCTCTCATATAAATTTTGGGCTATGTTCATAGTGAATTTCGCAGGCCAGTGAAATTTTTTCCACGCTTCTTGTTGTAGGGTGCTGGTAGTAAAAGGAGGAAGGGGGTTTCTTTTTGTTTCTTTTTTGTCAATGTTTATTATTTTGTACTCCGCGTTTTTTAGGTCGTTTACAATTTTGTGTGCCTCTTTTTTTGTTTTAATCCCTATTTTGGGGATTGTTTTCCCATTTTTTTTGATAAGCAAAGCCAAAAATTCTGTTTTGAGACTAGAATTCTGACTTCGGGCTTTAGATAGCAATGCTTCAATGGTCCAGTATTCTTCAGGTTTGAAATTTTGGATTTCTCTTTCTCTTTCTACAATTAACCTGACTGCTACTGATTGAACCCTGCCAGCAGAAAGTCCCTTTGCTACTTTTTTCCATAAAAACGGAGATAGTTTATAACCTACTAATCTATCCAAAATTCTTCTCGCTTGCTGGGCATTTACTAAATTTATATCTATTTTTCTGGGATTTTTCAGCGCTTGTTCTATTGCTCTTTTGGTAATCTCATGAAATACAATTCTTTGATAAGGTTTTATTCCGTTTAATTCTAATATTTGAGTTAGATGCCAGGCAATTGCCTCTCCCTCTCTATCCGGATCGGTGGCAATAATGACTAAATCTGTTTTTTCTGTTTCTTTTTTTAATAATTGAATTATTTTTTTCGCTCTCGGAATAATTGTATATGTCGGCTTAAAATTATTTTCAATATCTATTCCCAATTTTCTTTTCGGCAGGTCGCGAATATGGCCCTTAGTGGCAGTAATATGATATTTCTTGTCTAAGAATTTTTTAAGAGTTTTAGATTTAGTTGGAGATTCTACAATTAAAAGAGGCATAATTTTGATTTAGCGCAAAAAAGTAAATATATTAGTAGAATTTTTTAATTATTAAGTTTATTCTATCTTTATCTTTTTTTCGTTGAAGCATTTTGCTTTTTCTTTCGGGTCTTTTTTTGCGAGATAATAGATATGAGATGGACAGAGTGAATATTCTTTCAAGAGTAAAAATAAGAGCGGATGGGTTCTTACCATTAAAGAGAGGCGAAGAATAAAAAGTAGGCAACAGAATATCTAACAATACAGCAAATTATTGACTAATTTTAAAAGTATGATAACATTACGATAGTTTTTTGTAAAAAATATTGAAAGGAGGTAAGAAAAATGTACTCTGTGCTTAGTTTTTTTGTGGGATTAGCGTTTTGTTGGGCGGGGTGGAAGATTACTGCTGTAACAATAGTACGTTCCAGTCTAAATGATTTTGGTTTTTTCCTAATTGTATTAGGGCTTGTTTTTTCTCATTACAATGATTTTCGGTTGTTATACAATAAGGTAAGGAAGGGAAAGTGGTAATATTTTATTTAACAGATTCAATAATTGCATATATTCTATATATCATTGTTAAAAAATTTTACAAGATTTTTAAAAAATTAAAAGGAGGTAGAGGAATGCAGTTGCGAGATATATTGCAAAGAGAGAAAATAGAAGTAAATGATTGGGTAAAGTTTAGAGAAGTTTTAAATAGGTTTTTGCAATGTCCGCATCCTGTTTCTCGTTCTCTTGATTCTTTTACCGAGGAAGAAAAGAGACAAGGAGGTAGAAATCAGATATGCCCTCAATGCAAAGGAATTTTGTGGGTTCCTTTAAACCCTAAGGAGAAAGTAGTATGTCTGAGTTTAAGGAAGATGATAGAAGTCCTATTGTATACTTTGTGTTATTAGGTAATCCTTTGCCTTGGCCAAGCCAAGGCAATTTTTATTTTTTATTAGAGAGAAGATAAGATTTTAAAATACAAAAATTATTCCAAATTATTCCAAATCAATTTTCATTGTTTTATTTATTATTAACGAGTTAACGAGTTAACGAGTTCAAATCAAATTGGCGCTTTTATTATTTATTTTTTAAAAAAATTGTAAAAACCCGTTAACCCGTTAACCCGTGAACTCGTTAATAAATTTTATTTTTACGCTTACACTTGTTTTGAGCTTTGAGATGTAGATTTTTCCACTTTTTTCAGAAAGGAAAAGATGAAAGATTATTTTGTTTTCACATAATATCCCCCTCCTAAATTTTTAATTTTCCCTTTTATTTCCATTAAACTTAAATTAGAAGAAAGCACATTAATGGACAATTTAGTTTTTCTTGCTAATTTATCAATATGAATAGGATTATCTGTGTATTTTAAAATCAATTCCTCTTCTCTTGATTCTGGTTTAATTTCTTCTTTATTTGAGATTTTATATTTTATATTTCTAAATATAGGGTCTGATTTTAAAGCGAATTCTTCTAAGATATCATTTATATCTTGCACTAATTTTGCCCCTTTTTTAATCAGATAATTTGGACCTTGAGAATTTTCCCACAACACAGAACCGGGAATAGCAAATATTTCTCTGTTTTGGTCAAGCGCGGTTTTGGCGGTAATCAATGCTCCGCTTTTTAGGGGCGCTTCTATAACCAGAACTCCGTAGGACAGGCCGGAAATAATTCTATTTCTTTGCGGGAAGTGATAAGCCAGAGCACTTGTCCCTGGAGGATATTCGCTTATTACTGCGCCGTTTTCTGCAATTTCTTCTGCCAGTTTTCTATTTTCAGGAGGATAAATACTTTTTCCGTCTATGCCTGATCCCAAAACTGCAATGGTCCTTGTTTTCGCTTTTAATGCGGATTTGTGGGCCAAAGTATCAATTCCTCTTGCCATGCCACTTACAATGGTAAAACCTGATTTTGCTAGATCATAAGATATTAACGGGGTTATTTGCTTTCCGTAAAAAGTTAATTTACGCGTTCCTACTATAGCCAAGCATAGTTCCTGTTTTTTCAATGTCCCTTTTATGTATAAAATAAAAGGAGGGTCATATATTTGTTTTAACAATTCAGGATAGTTTTTGTCTGAAATAGTGATGATGTCAATTTTTTGCTTTTTTAATTTTTCTAATTCTAATTCTGGGTCAATTTTCTTTATTTTATTTTTAATTTTTTCTATTAAAGAGTCAGATAATTTTGCTTTTTTAAATTCATAAATATCTGCTTTCCATGCAGTTTCAATAGAAGGAAAATAGTTTGAAATTTTTTTAAAACAGGAAGAAGTAAATCCCTCAATTAGATTAAAGCAGTGAAAATAGATATTACTCTTGACAAATGCCATAAATTTGTTATAATAATGACAAGTTTAAAATTTCCCTTTGTCATCCTACCTGATGAGTGCCAATATCTAAGGACAATCCCTCCTAGTTCTTAGTGAGGCGAATAGTTAGGGGTAACCTCCTTGTGGGGTATATTTCTAACGCTCTCAGGTAGGCTGATAGAGGGAAATTATTTTTAGTTCTTTTTCAATATTAAAAAAATAAATACAAGGAGGAAACGGATGAGGATGAAAAAAGAAAAGATTGGCATATTGTTCTTTTTATTGGGACTACTATTTATTTTTGGAGGAGTGGGCTACTCTGAGATTTCTACGACTTGGACCGAATTCTGGATTGGAATAGCGGAGTCGATTATAGGTTTTGTATTTCTGTTTTTCTATATTCGGTTTTTAGATGACGCGGAAAAATAAAAAACTAAGCCATAGGTATAATTATATCTATGGCTTTTTAAGTATTTGTCCAAATCTTTGATTTGGTAACAAATACTTAACCTCTCACCAATTTTACCAAGCATATTTTAATAAAAGTGAACAAATCTCTCTATTTTTGCTACATAATACTTTTCATCCTCCATGGAACACATTTTAAAATTGGTGTGTAGATTATTTTGTCTGTGAAGTCATAGATATGATTATATCCATGGTTTTTTCTATTATTTGTTTAAGTTTTTCTTTTTCTTCTTTTGTAAAATCACTCATTACATAATCATTAGTATCAGGTTTTTTATCAGGACTGAAATTTCTAATACCTATTCTTATGCGATAAAAGTTTTTGCTATTTAATTGGTCAATAATTGACTGAACTCCTCTGTGCCCGGCGGAACTTCTGTTTTTTTGTAATTTTATTTTTCCAAACGGAATATCAATATCATCGTGAATTACAATAAGGTTTTCTAAGGGGGATTTATAATAATCAATTATTTTTTTTACTGCTTTTCCTGATAGATTCATATGAGTTTGTGGTTTAGCCAAAATAACTTTTTCACCTCTAATAGTAGTTTCAATAATTAAAGATTCGAACTTTTTACGATAGTGGGTAGCCAGTAAGCCGTAAGCCGAAACGAAAGCATCCACCACCATAAACCCAAGATTATGTCTTGAGTTTTCATATTTTTTTTCTGGATTGCCAAGGCCCACTATTATTTTCATAATTTAGTCCTGGTTAATTTTTTGCAAAATAAAGTCCTTGATTTTCTTATAATCATTTATTCCCTGCTTTGGTAAAAGTACACTCGCGGGATATCCATTTAGAGTTATTTTTTCTGACGTTAAAAATCCGCTTCTTTTATCTATTACTATGTGTCTTATTTGGTCTGAATTTATTTTTCTTGTCTCTTTCACAAGATAAATAATTTCAGATAGTTTAAGGTCGGTATTTATATGAGTTTTTAAACTGTAAAATATTTTTATATATTTTGGTAAATCCAATATAGGATTCAAGCCGGCAATTTTTTGTTTTATTGCGTAAATAACCTGTTGTTGCCTTTTCATTCTATCAAAATCGCCTTCTCCTATATGTCTTGTTCTAATATATTTCAGAGCAAGTTCCCCATTCAAGTATCTCCACCCTTTTTTAATTGAAAAAGTGGTATATGAGTAATTTGGGCCGGGAAAATAGTAATCGTTTATATCGTACGGAACGTATATATTTAATCCGTCTAAAGAATCGATTATTTCTTTTACCGCAGTTAAGTCTGCTGTTATATAGTTATCTGTTTCTAGTCCGGTAATTTCTTGAACTTTGTTTTTGATTAACTTTATTCCTCCGATTTGATAAAGTTGATTTATTTTGGTCATTTTTTTTTGATTTAAATAAGAAATTTCCACTAATAGGTCTCTAGGGATAGAAATCAAAGTTATATTTTTAGGCAGATTTACTACTGCCAGAATAATAGTGTCGGTCAATTTTTCTCCGGGATGTCCTTTGCCCGGGACTCCCAAACATAAAATATTTTTTTGAAAATAAGACTCGCTTTGTTTTTTATTAATTTCCGAAAGGTTTTTTTTGTTTTTAGAATTTTTTTCAGATACAAATAAGGAATATTCGGTTGGAATCGCCCATAAAATTCCTAAAAGGATTATGAATATAATAAGGGAAAATTTAAATAGCTTCATTTTAATTCAAATTCCAAATCTACATCTTAAAAATCAAATCTAAATTTTCAATTAGATATTCATTGGAATCTTGAATTATGAATTATGAATTATGAATGAATCTGGAATTATGAATCTGGAATTAAGGTTTTGATTTTGAACTTCTAAACTTTCCTGATTCCTGATTCCTGATTCAATTTGGGATTCGTTTTGAATTAAGATTTTAGACTTTAGATGTAGATTTGGCATTTGCTTGCCCTTACGATTTGTGAAGCAAATTATTTAGGGGCATTTGGCTTTTGAGATTTATTTAATTTTGAGTTTTTATATAATTGATTATAGCAGAAAAATAATATAAGATTAAGATGGATTTAGGATATGGAAAATAGGTTAAAAAGAGAATTTTTTACAAGAGATACATTAGAGGTAGCCAGAGATTTGCTGGGTAGATATTTGGTTAGAAAGATAGGAAAAAATAAGTTAGTAGGAAAAATTGTAGAAACAGAGGCATATATTGGCCCAAAAGATAAAGCAGCCCATTCTTACAAAGGGAAGATTACAGAAAGAAATAAGGCAGAATATTTGATAGGGGGTTGTATTTATATTTATTTAGTTTACGGAATGTACTGGCAGTTGAATATTACTACAAACAAAGAAGGAAAACCTGAATGCGTGCTTATCCGGGCACTGGAACCGAAAATTTCTAATTTGCCTCAGCTTATTCCTAACGCTGGTATTGATTCGGATAGGATTACCCAATGCCGCGGCCTAACAACCAGTGGTGTAGGGTTTGTTGAGAAATTATCGGATATTCGTAATTTAGCCAATGGTCCGGGGAAATTATGTCGGTGGTTAAAATTAGATAAGTCCTTTTATGGTGAAGATTTAACTAAAAGCAAAAGGATTTGGTTAGAGCGCGGAGAAAAAGTAAGATTATTTCAAATTGCAGAAACCAAAAGAATTGGCATTGATTACGCCGGCCCTTATTGGTCCAAAAGAAAATGGAGGTTTTATATTAAAGGTAATTCTTTTGTATCCAAAAAATAAAAAGAGGGGCATCTACCCCTCAAGGGTTTATTAGGCGAGGAGATACTTGCTTGTGGTGCAAGTATCTATGGATTTTCCAGGTTCTCTGGAAAGCCCACCTCACCTAATTTTTCCAAGGAACTATGGTCAGGACGGCAGGATTTGAACCTGCAACCTCTCCGACTCATGTCGGAGGCTCTACTTTTGAGCTACGCCCTGACTTATAAAAAATATAAACCTCTAAAAATTAATGTCAAGACCTATCTTTTGCAGATATAGTTAAGTGATAAGATTAAATTATGAGAGAAAGAACTGCTTTATTTTATTTAATTTTTATGTTAGTTTTAGGAGGGGTTTTGTGGCTTGGATTTAGAGAAAAAAGCCCAGATTCATTAGAGAAAATGATTGAACAAGAACCAAAATCACTACAAATTAGAGAGCCCGCTGTAGCTGGACAATTTTATCCTGCGGGAAAAAAAGAACTGGAACAGCAGATTCGGGATTTTTTAAAAATGGCTGAATTACCTGCCCCAAAAGGAAATATTAGGGCTTTAATTTCTCCTCATGCTGGCTATGTTTTTTCCGGTCCCGTGGCGGCTTACTGCTACAAGAGCATCCAAGGTAAAAATTTTGACACCATAATTATTATTGGACCAAGCCATCATTCTTATATTGAAAACGCGATTATCGATGGTAATGATATTTGGAAAACTCCCTTAGGGGAAGTTATGGTAGATAAAAAATTAAGAAATTCTATACTTAAAGAAAACGATTTATTTGAAATAAACTCCCAAATACATTCTTTAGAACATTGTTTAGAAGTACAAATTCCTTTTTTGCAAGTAGCTCTCGGTGATGTTATTTTGAGCCATAGCGAAGAATCTGGCGGTAAATCTACGGATTCTTCCGAGCCCAAATTCCCTCAGGATAATAATTTTAAAATTTTGCCAATTTTAGTAAATAAATTGACTGATCAAGAATTGGAAAAGATTTCTGACATATTAGCAAAATATATAGATGATAAAACTTTAATTATTGCCTCTTCAGATATGAGTCATTATCCGTCTTATGAGGATGCTAATTATTCTGACAAAAAAGTTCTTAAGGCAGTTTTGACAGGCAAAGTAGAAGAACTCAGAAACGTAATTAATAATTTAGAAAAGGAAAATATCCCAAATCTGCATACTTGCTTATGCGGAGAAACTGCTGTGGAGGTGGTAATGAAAGTTGCAGAAAAAATTAACGCAGAAGAAATTGAACTTTTAAAATATGCAAATTCAGGGGACACATCTTTTGGGGATAAATCTCAGGTGGTAGGATACGGAGCGGTGGCATTTATGAGTGATAAGAGGTCAGTGATAAGTGATAAGGAGCTAAACGAAGCCCAAAAGAAAAAATTATTAGAGATTGCTAAAACTTCGGTAGAGAAATATATTTTAGAAAACAAAATCCCGAAATTTGAAATTGATGACCCTGTTTTAAATATTCCTATGGGCGCTTTTGTAACTATTAGAAAACATGGCCAACTAAGAGGTTGTATAGGCAGGTTTTGGAGCAAAGATTTGGATTTGCCTTTGTACAAAGTGGTGTCTTATATGGCTATTGCTGCTGCCACTTCAGATACAAGGTTTTTGCCAGTTAGACCAGAAGAGTTGAAGGATTTAACCTATGAAATTTCTGTTTTAAGTCCACTTAAAAAAATAGATGACTGGCACAAAATTGAAATCGGAAAACATGGAGTAGAGATAAGAAAAGGAAATAATGTGGGGGTATTTCTTCCGCAGGTGGCTACAGAGAATAACTGGGATTTAGAAGAGTTTATGGGAAATCTATGCGAACATAAAGCTGGTTTACCAAGAGATGCATGGAAGACCGAAGAGGTAGAGTTGTATATATTTACCGCTCAAGTTTTCGGAGAGGAGTAAAATGGCCGCCTAATTTTCTGCTTAAATATATAATTTATTCAAAAAACTTTCAAAGTGTTGCCTATATGGTCTCTGGCGCATATTATAGCAGACAATTTTGATTTGTTTTATAATAATAAACAGATGGAGATAGATTTCGGTAAATTAGTAATTTTAATAGGATTTGTATTTATAATAAC
>Ga0190361_1000421_pt1 | contig 17089 bp, 15 predicted proteins | sample 48721845_MG_FD_161273 | JGI IMG/M metagenome (GOLD analysis project Ga0190361, IMG submission 161273) | Hydrothermal vent microbial mat bacterial communities from Southern Trench, Guaymas Basin, Mexico - 4872-18-4-5_MG | ecosystem: Environmental > Aquatic > Marine > Hydrothermal vents >... | reverse complement strand
CCTATTCCGCAAGAAAAACTGTTTCCCGCAAACCGCCATAAACGCTGATATAAGTGCCACTCAACACACTCTCTAACACCGCCTTAACGGTCTGCATCAAAGCCTGCTTTCTTCATCTTCTCGCGCACAAAATTCCTGACCCGCTCCGCTAACGCTATCGCACGCTCCGTCTCCTCCACGCTCGGCTCGTAAAACTCTTCACTATACCGCAGCGTCGTCGCGTAGTCTGTCAGTTCGCCCGCGCCCCAGTCCCTCAACTGCTCAAAGTCCTTGTCAACATCCGCGCACAATTTTATCAGCAACTCTATGTTGTGCACTTTCGGGTATTCTCTGCCGTTGAAAATCAGAAACGCCTTCAGGTACTTCTCGCAGCACTGCTGCATATGGAAACAGACCATATCCGTCACCGGCTCATCTGTCTGCATCTCATCCTTGCCGATTTTTAAGTCCGCATCAGCCTTCCGCAACCAGAGTTTCACCACCTCCTCATTCACAACTCCACTCCTTCCTTCAAGGCATAATGGGTTAGGAAGCCGGGATTGTTCCTGCGCTTTTCGGCGATGTGCTCCGACTGGATGAAGACATCTATCAGGAGGTTCTTCTGTGCAAGGCGCCAGCGCACCGCACTTCCAACCTTCCTTTTCACCGCAAACGGCAGGTCTTTATCCACGACGGCGTAGAGGTCCCAGTCGCTTTGCGGGGAATGAGTTCCTTTTGCGCGGCTGCCGAAAAGATACAACCTAACCAGACGGCAGCCCGCCTTCTGAACTTCCTCCTTTATCACCGCCTTTATCCAGCGCAACTCTTCCTGCACCGCCGTCTTCCTCATATGTTTCCACTCAATTATACCATACTTTCCCGCCTTCTGCACCAGGCATATCCGTGTGCCCAGTTGCCCGTCCCATCAGGGAAACTCTACTCTGCAGCCACCGAACTGCTGACATAAGTGACACTCAAGAACGGGTAGAAAGCGATTTCAAACACCTTTTATGCGAAAGAGGAGGTTCTCTCAAGGACGCCTAAATACTCCCGATAGAAGCACGCACAGCCCTTATTCCGCCTCAAACCGCGAAACATTGCAGGATTCTGCCGCGAAAGTGACGGAACCAACAGTTGCCTTATGCTTACTACAAGTTGCATCAGGTTGTTTTTGGTGTTAGACTTATGGAGGGAAGGAGAAGAGGGTGCGGACTTTGGATGAGATACTGGGGTTGCTTTCTGGGTGTAAGGAGGAATTGCGGCGGCGGTTTGGCGTGCGGCGTATCGGTATTTTTGGTTCGCGCGCAAGAGGAGATGAACGCTCGCCAAGCGATGTGGACATTATGGTGGAGTTTGAGCGGGCGATTGGTTGGGAGATTGTGGACCTTCACGACTACCTTGAGGGATTGTTGGGAGTGAAGGTTGACCTTGTGACGGCGGGGGCATTGAAGCGCAAGCCGCTCCTTTGGGAATCCATTAAAAAGGACCTGATCTATGCCTAAGCGCAACGCAGCAGTTGCAGGCGTTAAAAGAGGTGCTGCAAGCAATGCTGCGTGACACTAAGCAGCAGGACTAACCTGACAGACTTGAAAGAGGCATGCATTAAGACAATGATGACAGCGACTTATCTCAGGATGATGCTGTCAACATTGCTTACGGGATGTGAATGATATTTATTCCGTGGCGGAGGAGGAGGGTTGCGGTAACGCCTGATTCGCCGCAGGATGGGCTGCCTGACTTGAGGTATGCTGTTTTTGCGCCGCATAGTTGCGCGATGGTCAGCGTCGCTTTTGCGCCGCGGATGTAGTTCTCCGTCACATCGCGCTTATCGGGCGTCAAAATCCGCGCACGACCGTCCAGCACATCCGCGCCAGTCACGCCTTCAGGCAGATACTCACCGCTGCGGGGCGTTGGCAGACCGCCAAGTTGTTCCGGGCATATGGGGACGAGGACGACGCCGCAGGCGAGAAGCCGCCGCGCAAACTCCCTTATCGGCGTCTGCCGCCCATGCCATCTACAGATGAGTCCCACAAGGCAGCCACTGACCAGAGCCACCGGTCTTGCCTCTTCAAACAGAAACCTCTGCCGCCTCATAAACGACGGTCCTGAACTTCCAACCTATACACTGAGACGGTGCAATGCATCCAAAACATCTGTTGCATTTGTGTCTTACGAATCTGCGACCTACCACCTTAAAACCACGGTAACACTTAGTCAAGCAATAACCGCACTGCACACAGTTCATCGCCATCAGAACGGCTTTCTTTGCTATAGGCTGGAAATGGGTAGGGACAAAGAAGGTGCGTTGGTCAATTCGGTAGGTAAAAGGGTTGATGAGTGTCAATATATGGCAGTTCAAAGCATTTTTGAGGGCGCGGGTGGACACAAATCGGAACAGAGACGAGCCGTCTTGTTGTAAGATAAGACAGCCGATGGTTTTGATTCTGTCTGTCCTGCTCCAACGAGAGAATTTCAGATGACCGAGTTCATCTCTGTTCTCAAACTTGAGCCGCGGCTTCAGTCTGTTAATCTTCTCCAACAACCCTTCTATGCGCTGCATCAGTTGTGGATGGAGGCTCTTGAATTTCTCATATGTGGAGGCACCATATGAGTAGCAGAAGAGACAGTAACTTCTGCGGAATGTTGGGTAAATGTCTGGCAGCCATCCTGAAGCCGCAAGAGATTCTACTATTTGTTTACGGGTCAATTGAAGTAACGGGTTAAAGACAAGACATCTTAGGTCGGCGTCCCACTCCACGATTTTGTGGTTGCCTCGCTCTTCTGATGTTGTTGCCTTGATGAGCAGGCATTGAGAATGGCTTTCAGCGCCCAACTCGGAAAACGCTTTCCAGAAACCGACGGCGAGGAAAACTTTTTTACACCAAGGTTCCCACACAGAAATGGGAGCTAATCCTTTTTGTATCGCGTCTTCATAAGTGAGTAACGGAGTGACGCTGAGGACTCTCGTTATTCTCCTGACATCCTGGACGATGTGAGCTACTGATGGATGTTGTAGCGGCCAGTGCACATGGACAACCCAAGGCGCTTTTTGTTTGAGAAGGCGTTTGAGAACGAGAAGCAAAAACAGGCTGTCTTTTCCACCTGAAAATGCAATCAAAGGAATCCTGCCGGCAAATTTATGCCAATTTTCCCTGATGACTTGGTTGACCGTGCGCATCAACTTTTTCGGTAGATTGACTTTTTGCGCGTCGCAACGGTTATCTCCCACGGCGAAAACCCCAATTCTAACAGCGCAGATTCACCCAGAACTGCCAGAGACCTCGCAACCAGACTAACAGGAGGCAAGCCTTTCCAACTTTGCAAGCGGAGAAGGACTGCTCGCAGGGCGATACTGTCTACTGGTGGGTTTATAACGACAACGGGAATTTTGTCCATCTTGAGGAAAGACGCTGCTTGAACCCGCATTTGCCCATCGAGTATCTTCAAATCAGGGTCGCAGAGAACAGGTAGGAGAAACCCAAAGCGTTCAATTGAGGCACATAGCCATCTTAAAGATTGGTCTTTGCGCGGGGCGCGTTCCAGCGTTCTCAAAGAACGAGGCGGAAGAAAAGACAGACGCACTGCTTTCTCTTTAAGCGGGCTTACACCAATGCGTCTGCGATACACCATAGGGTCATCTTCGCTTCGTTACAAGCAGAGAGAAAACTTCCACAGAATTTTGGACTTGACTCCCGATGGCGGATGTCGTTGATAGGTTCCTTAACCAACGCGATGAGAAGGTTCATTCACCTTTTTGCGCATCGCTTGCTGTTTTTGGGGAATGGGTAGCGGAACATCGTCGCCCTCGAGACAGGCGCCGCACTTTATGTATCTTTTGGTCGATGATGGAGGCACGGTGTTTGCCGCCCTTGACCGCGCTCGCAGGAAAACGCTTAAGACAAACCGTGTTCAGGTTTATCCAGAAACAAGCCAAATCAAATGAAGACATTACAGGTTTTCAGGACAGTTGCCTAATAAGAGGTCCAAGCGCTTTTTCTAAGCGCACCATAGCATCGATCATCGCATCCTGCAATTCGGTCCAGCGGTCTCTGTCGCGCAAGCCACCGTGCCCACGGACGCGGTAGCAAATGCGCGTTGCTCGCCTCCATTCCTCGCATTCCCAGTCAAGGGAGCCGCCGAACTCGCGTTCCACGGTTTCCCTGTGCTGGACCAGTCTGTTGAAGATGGCGCGGTTGCGGTCGGCGTCGGGTGTGTCGATGTAGAGTTCGACGCGGGCGTGGTCTTTCAGAACAACATAGGCCCAGGCCAAGCCGGTTTTGCCGGCACCGGTGGCAAGCCAATTCTCTTTGCTTGGTGAAACACCGGCATGCAGATTCGTCCGTTGACGCGCTTTCTCCAGCAGTTGTTTCCAGAACTCTTGTCGCAGGAGTTGGTGTTCAGCCAATTGCTTACGCTGTGCGCCGATCTGCCGGCTTTCGGCGCTCGGACCGGCAACGACCGAAAACAAAGGAGCAGGTGCAGAATCACCGATTCGCACTACCTCCACCTTAAGCAAATACACCGCCATGTCAGCAGGCAGTATCTCATTCAACCAATGCACAGCCTTTTCGTGCTCCACACGTGGATTGCCTACAATCCAAATCGCCGTTTTTGCATTTAGGTTGCTCATATAGGTTAGAACTTTGCCAAGATGGTCATGGTCGCTGGTTCCCAACTGATTTTCTATGACAACCATATTGCCATCGCCATCCTCAGCAAGAATATCCGCTGAGAAATCGCCAGCAGATGCTTCACGCTCTACCAGCGACAACTGAAGTCCTGTGATCTCTTGCAGATAATCCAGATTATCCACCAGCCAGCGAGTGAAGTCTTTGGTTTCATGCTGCCATACTTTTTTCAAAGGCACACGCTCTAAGCGCCCAATCTGCATATTTGTCCCTCCAATTATGCAGATTACATATCCTTCAGAAGTCGAAGTATATCCGTATCTATAGCGTATTTCAATCGTGTCAGGGCGTGTCCGAACCGTCGCCCTATTCTCCCACTTGGTTGTTTGTGAATTCGGGCAGAGTACAGTTTGGCGTTCTCCATTCGCGGAGGAGGTAGATGATGAGGGCGGAGTTTAGGTGTAATGCTAATTCCGCCAATTGTGGGCTGACCTGCCGCGGCTCCTTACCCTGTCCATGTCCTGCACTTGGAGCGTTATGCCGTAACGCATCTGTCGCTTCCATAATCTTCTTAAGCAGCGCTTGAAAGCCCTCAAAATGTTCTGGCACAACTTCTTCTATCACTTTTTGGCATTGTTCTCCCGGTTTCATCTTCTCAACACCAAGGATAGCCTTGCGGACGCTTTCTAAGGCGTGGTTTGCCTTGAGGACGGTTTCTTCAAACCTCTTGTTGGCGAAAGCCTCGCAGGCTTTTCTCAACTCCTCCAGCGCTCCTTTGATGCCGTGCTCCTCAAGCAATTCATCCGCTTTCGCCACTATCTCACCGCCGATAAACCCAATATCGGTAGGCTTTATCTCGCCATCTACCATAACATACGGCAACGTCTCCTCTTGAAAAACCACGTTGATTAAGCGTTGAAAGGAGTCCTTAAATTCCTGAGCCTTCGAGTGTTCTTGTAAGCGAAGGAGGTGATAGAATATCTCACACGCGTCGAACAAGTTTGCTGGAGATGCTTTTTCTGAAAGCCAGGACTCTGTCCATTTGACTTCTTCTCCGATTTCCCTTTCTATTCCTCTTGGCAGCACGTGTTTAAAGACGGTCTCCTCCCATTCTCTGTTTATGATAAAATCACATGCTTTCATTGCGGCGATGATGCGACGGCGCGCTTTGTCTGATATCACCACTTGAAAGTGCCGCAACCGTGTCCTGTATCTTTTCGAAAAAGTAAGCATAGAATCACCTCCCATAGAATCAGGAACTATTCGTTATGCCCAAGATTTCCTTGATTGTTAGAACCAAATCGCGCTTGAGTTTTTGCCCACCAGGAGCGGTGTTTTCGTATTCAATCCGCCTGATGTGGTAAAGGTCAAATGGGATAGTCGTAATCGCCCTTTGCGAAATCAGGATTGTCTCCTTGCCGAGAGTATGTGCTATGCCGAGCTCATAGAACACGTTAGGATTCTGCCATGTAAGGTCGGCCACTATAACCCGAGCCCTACAAATGGATTCCACTATGTCGTCCATAACCTCGCGAGTGCTTTTTATCTCGTCCGCTCGCTTGCAGGTTAGACCACATTTCTCAACGACAGGCTTGATTACCTGTTCATATAACTCATCTAGGTCTTGTTCGAATGGCATAATAACGAAACACAAATTTGGGTCAACACTGAAAAGTGTCAGGTCTCCCCATATTGAATTGGCGGGAGAGTTCTTCGTGGGCAGCAGGTAAGCACCTATGTTGTCAGCCAGCATTCTTGTCAAGCGCAAACTGTCAGGGTGCCTTTTAATCTCCTCCTCCGAGAGTCTCAGCATATCAACGGAGAAGCTGAAGTAGAAAGGTTCCGGTCCGGTTAGGAAAAGAACCTTCCTTGCGGTCTCCATAACTTCCCTCTGAGTCAAACTATGTTCTTTGCGGTCAAGCCATCTTGTCGCCGCGAAACCTTGAGTTTGCGATGGGCGAAGCACGAGGTGGCATTGCTTGCGGTCTACCACGACGACCGCATCGTAGACGGGGCACGGTATATCACGTTGCTCCGCCGCTTCTTTTTCGAAGAAGTTGAAGATGCGAGCAATAGCGTTCCTTTCCTCATCAGGAATTTCGCTTTCCCAATGGGTCAGACCAGCGCCTATGGGCACGGAAGTCCCTCCTAATAGGTTCACTTGCGTTTGGTGCTGCGGGCTTTGAGGAGGCGACTCTTGAGAAGGTTGACGACGGCATAACGCGCCTCCAAACGCTCCTTCCTCTAAGGTCAAGGCGTTAGAGCCTCTCTTTCATAGAACATATCCAGCATCTTGCCTCATTTTACCGTCTTCCTGCTCCTGCTGAGACCATATCCTATAGTTTCAATTAGCATTGCCGAGACGGGACACTATTTATGAAACGCCTTTAAACTCAAAATTAGACTTATTATTGAGACAGCGGTGGCTATTATGGAAGCAGCCGCGGAGGCAAGGCTGATTTTTTCAGTCCTTTTCCACTTCCGCTTCTCTTGAATAGAACGGTCCAAGCCCATTATCCTACACTCAACCTCACTCTTAAACCTCGCCAGCAGACGGGAGCATTCCTGTTCCACTTGTCTTTTCCATCCCTCTAATTGGTCGGATTTGCGACCGAGAATTTGTTTCGCTTTTTCCATAACCGCCCGCTCCACAGTTTCGCACCGAGAACTTATGATTTGTTTAACATCTTCAACAACCTCCCGCTTATCTTCTGGCGGGATAGGTTTTGTCCTTTTGGACAGGGTTCTTATCCAAGCATCGGTTCGCATTTCCACGACTTTTTCTACAGTCATAATGCGCCTTTTGAGCAACTCTTGTAAGAATATACCAGACCTGATTGTATTGCGGGCGGCGTGCTTACTCGTGATAGACCGTGTATCATCTGCCTCTTGTCTGTAAATCTGGGCGGTGCTGGCTTTCCATCTTTTGGCTACCTCTTCCCGTTCTTGGTTTGAAATCATTTGGAGCCTCCTTATTTGCGTTTGGTGCTGCGGGCTTTGAGGAGGTGCGGGTTGATAAGACCAACCACAGCACTGAAGACCTCCAAACTCTCCTCCGCTAACCACATCATGTAACACTGTTTTGTCCGGCGGACTTTTGTATCCCACCGCTGAGCCAACCCGCTGTCAACTCTTCAACCGACTTCACATTCTCTTGCACAGGCGTTCTGGATGCTTGTGTCCCCTGCAGTCCTTGAAAGCAGACTCTTATAAGTTGGGTCTTCTGGGGTCTTCTCAACCGCGTTTGGGGGTTGTGAGGAAGTCGGTTCTTGAAAAACGGGGATGTAGCGGCGTTCGCAGCCTTCTATGTAGCGGTTTCCCGGCAAGCCAAGCATGATGGCGATGTTCTGACGCCGAACAGCGCGGCGAAACGCCCTTACCTGCTCATCCGTCCAGTTGGGGTGGATATAGTAATCCTTCGAGGTTTGCCTTTTTGCCTGCGGATTGTAGTTGTCGTAGAGACTGTCAAGAGGGCGGTAACGACAGTCTGCGACTCTAATACCCCAACGGCGGCAGAACTCCAACTTTTCCATCATCTCCTCATACGGAATGTCGTGGTTGTAAAGCATAAAGATGTACATCTCTTCAGTGCGGAAACCCGCCGACAGCAGTATCTGGATTTGGTTCCATATCTTTTCGTGGTCAGAGACAGGACCGTCCCAAGCGATGCGAGGGTTACGGAAACGAGCCTTCTTGAGTAACCGCGCAAGATGAGGCTTCCTTTCAAGAATACGACCATCAAAACCGCTCTGACTCTCGCACTTGACTCGGTAACGCCTGTAAGGACTTCCCTTTGGAAACCTGAACTCCGCTATCTCCTCCAGAATGTCCTCTATCCGCGGATTGGCAAGAAGGTTGTTGTCGTAGAAGATCAGTTTGGGCTTGATGATTTCATCTTTGATGCTGCTTTTCCAAGTGAAATGTGGCTCGATTTTCCAGACCCCGCAGAACGGACAGCGCCGTATACACCCCCTGGAAGTGTGGACAATTTGATAGTCGAGTTGTTCAGGAAGTAGCGAATAATCGAGTTGGACTTTTTCCGCTGCACCATCACGATACAGACCGACGCACACTTCATCGCAGCCGGTCATCTCCTTGCATTTGTCTGGCAAAAGCGAGGCGAATATGCCGCCAACCATGATGTACGCGCCCGGGAACAGTTGCCTGTAGTGTTTGACCGTTTCCACGACATACTTAGACCAGTAAGTGAAGAGGGAGGTGACCATAATGATGTCTGGCGTAAACAGGATTTTGTTTTTGGGGAGGTTGCCGCGCACAAGTTGGACCGTATCGCCGAGTTGTTTATGGTAACTGCCGATTTTGAGGAGTCCAATAGGCAGGAAATGGGCGTGGTTTTTGCTTTTCGGCGGTATAGGAAATTCCGGCTCCACAAGCAGTATTCGTGTCATAGATTCTTTGTCCTCCCAGTTGGTTCGCAGGCGTAATAACTTCCTTTGTAGCCTAAAAGACGTAGGAATATCTGGTTGAAAAGGTCGTACGCAGCGCGTTCCATATGCGCCACCTTGTGGGTATCCCAATCTTTGGGGAATTTTGCCGCATGCGCCAAACTGTTGCGAGCGTCGCAAAGATTCTTAACCGTCTCACGGTCAAAGTCTATGTTCAGGTGCCGCACAATTGTCTCAAGCCGCTGCCGTAAGGAAGGTCGGGAAGGCTTGTCCCGCCTTTGTGGTAGGCTCCTTTTAGCGTCGCGAGACTTCGCGCAGGTGCAACCGATGAGGATTTCTATAGCCATCATGCAGCAGAGTAAGTGCAATTCAACGTATGGGGCAAACTTGGCGTAGAGGTATAGGGCAAGCGCCCGTTTAATAGCCTCTTTCTTAGAATGTTTTCGGAATTTCTGCAAACATTGTTCAATAAATCGCCGAAGTGCGCCTTCCTTTTCTTCTATCACTGACCACACAGGTTTTCCCCACCCTACAAGAGTGCTCCTTCCATGATAAAACCTTCTCTCGTTCTGCAGTGGGTCCCACACTTCGCACCGATACCAGTTGACGTTTGTCCCTTGAGCAAAAGACAATAGCAGACACAGGTCGTCTATAATCGTGCTCGTCGCTTCGTGGTTGTCTTCGCTTCTAACAGAAACCATTGCCAAGCAGGTCCTAAGCCCCCAATTTCGGTCAGCAAGTTTCCTTTGACGCTCCCTCAATCGTAATGGCGTTTCGAGAAACACACAATACACTTGCCTCCAAGGCTCGGGGAGAGGCAGGGTAATCCAATAGGGAACTGACTTCCATTCTTGCGGCTTAATCGTAACGAAGTTGCGGTAGACTATAAAGTTGAACAGTTCAAATACCATCACCTCGTTCAACGAGGGTAAAGGCGTGCCACACAGGAGTATCGCATCTGAAGGAACTTGAAAGGTTATTCCTTTGCCTCTATAGAGAATTCTCCCGAAGAAGCGCACCGACAAGGGCCACTTTCTTTTTCGTGTCAGCCCTTCAAATCTCACAGCATCATCCAGGTCAGTTTTCACAAAATTCCTTACCGAAGGCGGGATACTGCAGCGGAGTTTGTATGCCTGCTTATGGGGTCGTATGGTGAAATCACACGGCAGACTTCGGTTGTTGTCAAAGAAAAGGTAGCCGTGTCCCTTGGCTGAGAAGTTGATATCGTTCGCGCACACATCAGGTCTCCTTGCCAAGGAGTTCTTTGAGGGAGGTTTGGATGTCGCGGAGTTCGGTTGCGGTAAGCCCCCAAAGTTCAGCAGCCAATTCGTCTATCTCCGCCTCTACTTCCGCCAACCGCTTTGTATCCCCGGTTTCTGCCGCTCTATGCGCTTCCTCGGATAGATTGGCAAGCATTGTGTGGCTTTTCTCGTCAGGCGAGAAGGAAGGAATGCTCATTTCCGACACGAACTTCATCGAGGCGTGCTTGTAACTTCTCATGCAGTAATACAATTGCACAGGAGACGAATTCAGAATACTACACAGGAAGTGGGCCTCATCTGCTGTGTTGCAAGCCGTGAAATAACATGTCTGGTCTGGGATGACTGTCCTATTATGGGGTGAACAAACAGCGACAGTAAGAACGGGAGCCACTTCCCCACGCCAGACGACTTTGTAGGGAGCAAATGTGTGGGAGTGGATGTCGACAATTGTGTAGAAAGGATGGCCTTGCCTAAGTAAGCGATAACCTGACCTGCTCAACAATTGCTGTTTGAATCGCACGAAATAATTGTAGGTTTTGGGATAGTGTTCTGCCATGTATTCTTCGTCTATTGCCCTCCAATCGGTTTCTGGGGTGTGTGGCAGCACTATGAACGCGGACGGTTTAGCGCGCCAGCGTGAGACATCGCGTCCCCGTAGCAGAGGATAGAGGAGGTCAGGTTCTATCGCCGCTTGCACTGGTTCCACCTCCTTTCTGCCCACATCGTGCAGGTTGGCGATGACAACCATTCCGTCCGGGCGTTTCCTGACTATCTGAACCCAGTAGGCTCCGTTGAGTCCGCCAGTATTGCAGCCCTCTCTTGCGCGATATGCGGACCTACCGATGATTTTGCGGATGGCTCTTACAGCCTTGGGGCGTCCTGTAAGCCAGGGAGAGGAGGAGTCGTCGGGATTAACAGGTTCAGCCTGCCACTGTGATACCTTGACTCGTTCAAGGACATCGTCAAGGGAAGCATTGGTCGGGATGGAACCTTTGGTAATCTTGCGCCAGAAGTTGTATCCAACGGGGTATCTGGTCGGCTTTCCTTTCTCAATGACGACTACTGCGGTTCTGTTGGTTGCGCCTTCAAACGGTTGAAGTGATGACAAGTCGTCCACACCGACGACACGCAAGAATGTTTGGTGAATCCCGCTCTCTGTTCTCTTTGTAATAACCAAGCGTCGGAACCCTTGACCAGCGCCGGACTTAAAAAGGGTTTGCGTAATAAGGAAGCCCAGCCTACCGTTGTCCTTCAAGTACTTGTCTATTGAAACGACCGTCATCAGGTAGGAAATGTCCGTCTTCTTCTTACCAAGTTCGAACTGATCAGATTTTTTCCCCTTTTTGGCTGAAAGACCATAGATGGCAAGGGAGCGCGCGATTTGAAGTCGATACTCTTCAGGCAGGTGTTCCCAGTTGATCCATGGCGGGTTGCCGGCGATGAGGTCGAATTTGCCTTGGAAGATAGGGGCGAAGGCGTTTTTGATGATGCGTGCCCAGATGCCGTTGATACCCTGTTTTTCCAGTTCGCTGATTCGCTGGAACAGACGTACAGCAACCTCAATGTCGCGGGCGTCTTCTTTCTCAAGTAGTGGGAAGGTGTTCAAGAGTCGTTTGCGGAATTGTTCTGCAGAAAGACCACTCTTTACGCTCTCCTCAAGAAGCGTGGCGAGTTGGTCTATGTAGCGGGCGTCGACCAGCGATAACGGAACGGCAAGGTTGCCGACAACGGTTGGGAAAGAAACGGCTCTTTCGGTGAAGAGTTCTTCACCTTTTTGCGGGGTTATGATGGAGTCGCAGAGATAAACAGGGATGTCAATGGGTTCTTTGGCGTATTTGAGGAGTTCACCGATGGCGAGGAGGTAGTTGGTGCGGGCGGATATGACCGCAAGCGGGTTGAGGTCAAAGCCGACGATGTTGTTGAGCACCTTTCTGAGGGTTTCTTCTTCGCTGAGCATTTCTTCTCTGGCTTTTTTGATGAGTCTTTGGATGGCGAGGACGAGGAAGGTGCCGGAGCCGCAGGCAGGGTCCAGCAGGCGCTTGTCAAGTTCCCCGTGGTAACCGAGTTGGTTGAGGAGGCGTTCGGCGAGCCAGTCAGGGGTGTAGTATTCGCCGAGGTTGTGGCGCAGCGCCTTGGGCATCAGATTTTGATAAATTTGCTTGAGCAAGTCGCGTGTTACTTCGGGGGCGACATCAAGTGTGTCCACAGAGTAGTCTGACAGGCGGGAGAGCATATGTTTGACGGCGCTGGTGATGTCGTCGTTCCAGACATCCAGATACCAGGTGAAGAAATCGCCTTCAAGGAAGTTGTTGAGGTTGTAGTATTCTTTGAAAATGCCGCCGTCTTCGATGCGCTGGAGGTAGGATTTGAGGCGGTCTGGGTCAAGAGTGGCGGCGTGGGCAAGGCTGGCGCCCATCTTCGGGGTCAAGTAGAAGTGGGCTACAAGAACCGAAAGGAGTTTTATGAGGATGGCGTAGTAGGTGTGGATGCAGAAGAAGAGGCGGAACGGCTCAACGCTGGTTCGCTGGATGCCGTAGGATTTGGCGATGCGGGATACATTGAGTTTGGTTGCCTTGGCGTAGTCGCACACCTCGCTGAACTGTTCGCTCCACTGCTTAAAGAGAATCTTGACGCGTTGGTGGTTGCTGGATGTGAGCGCTTCATAGAGCGCCCGCACAAGTTTTTCTGCAGTTTTGCTCTTCTCGCCGAAGTCGCGGATGAGGTTTTCGGGAACCAGGGCGAGTTCCGTAGAAAGAGAAACGAGGGTTCGTAAGAATCGCCTTGTTGAGGTAGTGTCAACGGGGAGCGGGTCATCTATGTGCCAGACCGATTCGCGCTGGCGAACGAAGATGAAATAGTGACCGTCGAAAACGACTCCAGCAAGGCGCTCCATTTTGCGTCTTTCGCGTCGCTCAAGCCCCTCAAGGTAGCGTTTAACTTGCCCAATGGCGTGTTGGTTGTGGTGGTAAGAATTTCTGTCTCGCAGGGAACCGGGACGCTCATATTCTATGAGGAAACGGTTATAGACGGCGTCGGCTCTGCCGTTAATAAGGGTGTATTCCTCGCGTGGAAGGAAGTCCCGTCCAAAACCAGCCTTCTTTGCGAAATCTTCCAGTATATTTGTGCATTTCCGTTGGAATTCGGCTTCGTTGTGGGACGATGCGGCAGCCTCTCTGAACCTGCGGGCGAATTCTGCGCTTTCCCTCTCGATTACTCCCCTTGCGCGCTCTCTCGACATAGGGTCGCCCTCCACTATTTCGTGGGCTGCCTGTAAGCAGGCAGCGGGAAGACCACTCTAATAGGCTGTCTGTAGATTGCGTGGCTTATGAGCAGTTCCCCTTTAGCCAGCCGCGTCAGGTTCATCTTGACTTCGTTATCAATGAAGCGGTAGTCAGGAGCAGCCAGTTCGGATGAACCTGTTCTGCCAAGGATTTTGGTTGCGCAGTTGCCCGTCACTCTTTCGTGAACGGCGCTCATAAACTGCTGGGCTGATATGAGTATGAGACCAAGTGAGCGTCCGCGTTCTGCAATCTCAAGCACCATGTCCGTAATGCTGGATTTCGCCCTTCCACGCGGAGCATACTTGTTCAGTTCGTCCACAAAGAAGATAACCTTCTCTGGCGGTTCAATCAGTTCTCCGTTTTCATCCTCTACGCCTTCTGCTTTTATCTGGTATATTGTGCGCAGTATGTCACCAAAGACTAATGCTTGTTCCTCATCGCGAAGTTTCGCGATGTCAACTACATAAACGTGTCCGCCTTTGATTTTTTTGAGTTCATCCGACAACACAAATTCCGAAGTAGCAAGTGAACCCGTCGCGAAGAGCCCCGTTTGATTGGTGAAAATCATCCTACGGATATGTCGCCTGAACACGCTGATGGACGACGCCTTGATGCCGCGCCAGTTGGACACCGGAGCCCTTGTGCTGGGATCAAAAAGGGGCTTTGAACTGATGAGTTTTTCAAAACTATCCAAGTCTCTGAACTCCTTCTGCCTCGTCAGCACCCCTTCCTTCAACTCTCCGATTATCGATTCTAATGTGCCGTATTCATCCGGCACCTGCGCGAACAGGAAATCAAGTTTGTCAACAGCAGACGGGAAGTCGTAGCCATAGATTTGATACTGGTCCGGCGTGATGTGACTGTTAGGCTCGCCTGGGCGGTGGCTTCTGGGCAGAAAGTAGTGGACATTTTCAAAGGGTTTCGGTTCAAGCCCCAACCTTCGCCATAATTCCCTCTGCTCGTCACTTAGCGGTGTGTCGGGCTCCTTATCCAACTGGAGCAAGTCTCCATGCTTAACATTAAGGATAATCACAGCGATTTTCTCAGGATGTTTTGCCTGTTGAAGGATTGCCTGCAACAGAAACATTGCGTAAGAGGTTTTCGTCGCCAAGCCACTAATACCAGATATGTTCACATGGGCTGCCTCTGGTCCAAGCACATACCGCGCGTCGAGGTATGCAACCGCTGACAATCCGCTGGTCAATTTTATCAGTCCGGCGGGGATTGCTTCCTCAGGTCGTTCTTTCATCAAAACATCAATGCCTAATGCACGGTATATGCCTTCCTCATCGGCAAAGTAAACAGGTCTGTCACTCGGCACCGGCATGTAGATGTCTTGGTCGTTGCTCAAGACATTGGCATGAGCCACATTTGTTCCTTGGCGGGGTGTATTAGGTTCCTCTTCAACTTCTCCGAAGTTGCTGGAGATGTAGTTGGCGAGATGGCTCGGCGCGTCTGTCTTGTGCTCAATGAGCGTCACAAGTCCGTACGTTCTGCTCGTGGTGCTCTCTTCGTGTGAAACCTGTGGCACTTCAACAATGTCAAATGGGTTCACTATCACATCGTTCGTCAACCAGAAACTGAACTTGTCCGAAGTGCTCGCATTTTTTTCTGTTGCGGATGTCCGTCCAATCGGTTTACGGGTCTCTTCTGGAGACGGAGACGCCGCCATTGTTTGTACCTCCACTTGCGTTTCATAAACCCAACTGCCGCAAAGCGCCCATTAGAACCTCCTGAGAGAAAAAGCCGTTTTTTATAACCTGCTCAGCAATGTAGATAGGATACAAATGGCAGTGCCACCGACGGTCGCGCCCGTATGGGGTTACATTGCGTTCCGCAACCAGTGCCCTGGAGAGTAAGTCTGCCAAATCAGCTGGAACAGATTGTTCATCATTCAAAAATGCTTCAACCTTTACAACCCCCATAAGATGGTAGTCGAGCTGTTTCTCCTTGTCGGCAGGTCTTAACCGCACATACCAGAATCCTATCCTGCTCCCTTCCATCCGGAAGACCGAGGTTCTATGCGCGTAGGGCAGGTTAGCCAAAAGCGAGGTTATGTCTATGTCATTTCTGGCTGAACTTCGTCGTCCTTTGCTAATGGAGAAACGAGGAGTTTTTGAAAAACTTTTCGCCACACCAATAATGTTGACACCTTCCGGAAATGAGCCTATCTTCAATCCGCCGTCAAGGATAATCCATTCATCTTGTCTTAAGTTCTTGCCAATATCATGAATGAGGTCCACTTCCAATTTGTGCATCTCAAACCTTGCTTTGCCTCCTGTGCGGTTTCTTGGGTCCTTGGCGTCTGCTCCCAATAGATTTGAATCCTTATCTGACCTTACAGGGGTAAACTCAAAGAAACCGTCAGAAGAACTGGTTCTTTCAAGTTGCTTGGTAACGGAATCCGAAAGCCCGTCCCCTCCGACAACAACCAGAAGAAGAATCTTGTGTTTGCGGGCATGCACTTTTAGTCTGCCATCATCCGCTCTCTTTATCACAGCCGCCCCTATTTGGGCTAACTCAACGGGAAACGAGCGTCTTCCTTCAATGGCAGTGCCCAAATAGTACATGCGTATGCTGCCGTCGACAAAATACCTGAAAATGTGTTTCTCCCTTCGCGATAAAGGGGGAGTCGGATGGTAAATAGCAGACGGAACAGGGCTCTCCGCAACAATCCCTAATTCCTCTCCGCTGAGCATGGAATCATCTATTTCCTCTTGGTCGGGATGTTGAAGTTCCTGAACCGCTGCTCCAGTAGCCCGCAGCAAATTAACATGCCTTTCAAGGATACGTAATGCGGGTGCTACGCAAGAAAGTGGATTCGCCACTTTTTATGCCCCCTACTTTCTACTTTTCTTTTTAACTCCTATCCGTAGTAACTTTCTGTCTTCAGGGCAGCATCACCGCTGTAGTTTCCCCGAACCCATCTTAACGTTTGGCCTATGTAAATCTCGCCAGTATTTCACCAGTTTTCTTATCCACGCCTCTGTATACAAGCAGTCACCGTAGGCTTGTTCATAAACACAAGAGTTATCCGTTGGAAACAGGCATGTTCCTACGATATGCATTAGGACGACGAAATGTGGAGAGCGCATCTTCGTGGCAGGGTCGTTGTAAACCTTGACAGCGAGCAAGGCGAACTCTCTTGCTTTCAGAAGGCTCTGTTCAACGCAACGCCGCACTTGAAGCGCCTTAAAACAACCCAGATTCTTCCCGGCGCCTCCGTCGCCATACCCGTCCTTCAATCGTCTTTTTAACTCAAAATGACTCCTTGGTCAAGCCAAAGCTAGGTCATGTCATGCTGCGGAGTCCCCGCCTCTGGTATCGAAAAGAGAGTGTGACAGGTATACAGAGAACATGGTTTTCCATATTTGTTAGAATCTTCCACTGCTCTTGCTTGGTTGTTCTTTGATAAGTTAGATAAGAAGACAAATGGAATGGGGAATGGAGTTCATTCAATGGGCATCCAATGAGATTCCTAACCAAAATTTGAAATGACCTGATTACAGCCAAATTATGTCACAGTTCTATCA
>Ga0190361_1000420_pt1 | contig 17116 bp, 15 predicted proteins | sample 48721845_MG_FD_161273 | JGI IMG/M metagenome (GOLD analysis project Ga0190361, IMG submission 161273) | Hydrothermal vent microbial mat bacterial communities from Southern Trench, Guaymas Basin, Mexico - 4872-18-4-5_MG | ecosystem: Environmental > Aquatic > Marine > Hydrothermal vents >... | reverse complement strand
TTTAGGAAAAGGGTTTGGCTTGGGTCCTCAAAGTCAGTTAAGGTTTTTGCCAGAAACTAAAACAGATTTTGTTTTTAGCGTTTTGGCTGAGGAATGGGGATTTTTATTTGCTTCTTTGGTTTTGGTTTTATATTTTATTCTTTTCTGGCGCTTTTTTCGTATTCTAAAATCTACTTATGATGACTACGGAATCCTCTTAATTTCAGGAATTTCTTTAATGATTTTTATTCAAGTTTTTATAAACATAGGAATGAATATTGGCCTTGCTCCAGTCGCCGGGATTCCTCTTCCTTTTCTAAGTTATGGGGGTAGTTCTTTATTGATAAATTTCTTTCTTTTAGGTCTGGCTGAAAGCTTAGCCATTCATCAAATTAGAACTGTCTCTTGACGGATAAAAACTTTTCAGTTATTTTATAGTTATCTTGTAATTAAATAATGATATATGGTAGAACTAAAAGCAAAAATTAGAAAATTAAAAGGGAAAAAAGTGCGAAGGTTAAGAGAGAAGGGAATTCTTCCGGCCGTTGTTTATGGTCATAATATTCCTTCAAAAATGATTAAGGTCTCCTATAATGACTTTCAAAAAGTTTTAGAAAAAACAGGAGAGAGCACTTTAATAGATTTAAAAATCGACCAAGAGAAACCAGTAAGTGTTTTAATTCAAGATGTTCAATTAGACCCAGTCAAGGATAAAATTATTCATGTAGATTTTTATCAGGTGAAAAAAGGAGAAAAGATTGAAACAGAGATTGAATTGAATTTCGTTGGCGAATCTAAAGCAGTTAAGGAATTAAATGGAACCTTAGTCAAAGTAATGGATAAAATTCCGGTAAGATGTTTACCAAAAGATTTAATTCAGGAATTAGATGTAGATATCTCTTCTTTAAATACATTTGATGATGTTATTAGGGTTGCTGACTTATCATTTCCTCCGGGAATAGAAGTTTTGGTAGATAGCGAAGAGACAGTTGCTTCAGTTAGTCCTCCAGAGAAAGAAGAAGAAGAGAAAGTTGGAGAAGAAAAGTTAGAAGAAGAAAAGGTAAGTAAAGAAGAGGAGCAAAAGGAGGAGAAAGAAAGTAAAGAGGAAAAAGAAGGCAAAGATGAGAAAAAAGAATAGAAAATCATTTAAGAATTCTCTTTATAAAAAAAGATTATTCTTTTATTGGTTAGGACTATTTTTAGTTGCCCTTTTAACTGGATTACTAGTTATTTTCCAAAATCTCTCCTTAAAGAAATATAGTCAATTGTTTGAAAATACAAAATGGTCTTTTTTAGAAAGGGCAAAATATCCTCGTCGTCTTGACGGGGTTTTTCTTTTCTCTAAAAAGTTAACCAACCTTTGGCCTGTAGCCGTAATGATTGATAATCAAACAGAAGCACGGCCGCCAGTTGGTTTAAGTAAAGCAAGTTTAGTTATCGAAAGTTTAACTGAGGGAAGGATTACTCGCTTTTTAGCAATTTTTGATTCAGGAGAAAAAGTTGAAAAGATTGGTCCGGTGCGTTCAGCCCGTCCTTATTTTTTAGAATGGGCTGAAGAATTTAAAGCACTATTTATTCATTCTGGAGGTAGCCCTATGGCTTTAAAAGGATTAAGTCAAAGAAAATATGATGTTTATGATGTGAATGAATTTTACTGGGGTAAGTATTTTTGGCGAGATAATAAAAGAAAAAGACCCCATAATTTATTTATTACTTCATCTTTTTGGCCTAAAATTTTTCAGATTAAAAAGATTGATAATAAAATTCCTTCTTATCGCCCTTGGAAATTCAAAAGAGATATCAGTTATAACTTAAGAAAAGAAAGAAAGCAAATTATTAAAATAAACTATCAATCTCCTGATTATTTTGTAGAATGGCATTATCAACCATTGAAAAATAATTATCTTCGTTATCAAGCAGGAAAAGAACATTTAGATGAAAATGGTCAAACTTTGACGGCTAAGAACTTGGTTGTCCAATATGTAAAAATGCGCCTTATTGATGAAATTGGTCGGAGGGAAATAATAACTCAAGGCACTGGCCGGGCAGATATATTTTTGGATGGAAAAAGAATAGAAGGTAAATGGGAAAAAAGAGGTAAATTAAAAAGAACCCTCTTCTTTAATGAAAAGGGAGAAGAAATTAGATTTAATCGAGGGACAACTTGGATAGAAATAGTCCCTTTTAACTCTTCAATAGTGAGTTATCAAGAGTAATTTTAACCACTCTTTCTCTTTGATGATAATCTTTTATTATTTCTGTTTTTGCTAAAGGAAAATTTTTTTTAATTATTTCTTTGATTTTTCTTTTTTGAAGGGGGTCAATTTCTAAAAAAATTTTTTTGATTAACTTTTCAAATTTTAATTCCTTAATCTGTTTCAGCAATTCTTTATAATAGAATAATCCATCTTCTCCTCCTAAAAGGGCTGATTTTGGCTCATATTTTTTTATTTCCAATGATGTCTTTTTATATTGATTAGGTGTTAGATAAGGTAAATTTGCGCCAAGAAAAACTAAAGGAGACAATTTTGCGTTTTTTAGAGGTAAAAGAAGATTTCCTCTAAAGAAAGATACCCTGTTTTCAAGATTATGTTCTTGAGCGTTTTTTTTAGCAATTCTTAAAGCAGAAGGAGAAATATCTAAAGCAATGGCTCTTATCTGAGGAATGGTTTTTAGGATACTTACAAACAAACAACCCGAACCAGTTCCTACATCTAAAAAAGTCAATTTTCTTAAATTTTCTTTTTTTACTTTTTTAATCTCTTTAATTATTTTCTCGGCTAAAATTTCTGTTTCTGGTCGAGGGATAAAAACATTTTTGTCTAAATAGATTTTTTCGCCAAAAAACTCTTGTGACCGGATTAAATAAGCTAGCGGATAGTGTTTATTTCTTTTGTTTATTAAATTTTTTAATTTTCTTTCTTCTTCTTTTGAAAGTTCTTTATTTGGATAAGTAAAGAGAAAATGACGGGGTTTATTGAGGAGATAACTTAAAATAACTTCTGCTTCATAAGGAGCAAAAGTTATTTTTTTTAATTTTTTTTCTGACCAAATAAGTGCTTCTTTGATTTTCATTCTTTAATCATTTTATTTTCTTCCTCTTTAAGCGAGGTAATAATTTCTTCTAATTCTCCATCCAAGATATTAGAGATATTATGCCAAGATTTCTTAATTCTATGGTCAGTTACTCTATCTTGGGGAAAATTATAAGTGCGGATTTTTTCTGTTCTTTCGCCACGACCAATTTGTTCTTTTCTTTTTTGAGAGATTTCTTTATCTCTTTTTTCTTTTTCTAAAGCAAAAAGACGAGACCTTAAAATTTCCAGCGCTTTCTCTTTATTTTGGATTTGAGAACGGGTTGACTGGCAGGTAACTACAATATTTGTTGGGAGATGAGTTATCCTTACTCCTGAATAAGTTGTCTGGACGCCTTGTCCACCAGGTCCTGAAGAAAGAAAAGTATCAATTCTGATATCTTCAGGATTGATTTTTATATCAATTTTTTCTGCCTTAGGTAGAACAGCCACTGTTGCTGTAGAGGTGTGAATTCGACCTGATTTTTCTGTTTCCGGAATTCTTTGAACACGGTGGACACCGCTTTCATATTTAAGATTTTCGTAGACATTTTTTCCTTTTATTTCTAAAATTGCTTCCTTTACCCCTCCTAATTCACTTCGATTAATATCTAAAAGGTTTAATTGCCATCCTTTTTTTTCAGCGTATTTTGAGTACATCCTTAAAAGGTCGGCAGCAAACAATTCTGCTTCATCTCCACCAACGCCGGCTCTTATTTCCATTATGATATCTTTTGCTTCAAATTCGTCTTTTGGTCGGAGAAGTTCTTTGATTTTCTCTTCTAAATCATTTTTTTCTTTTTTTAGTTTCTCTATATCTTCTTTGGCTATTTTTCTTAATTCTTCATTTTTTTCTTCCTCAATAAGTTTTTGGGTATTTTTTAATTGTTTATCTATTTTTTTTAATTTTTCTAATTCTTGGATAATTTTTTTTAATTCATTATATCTTTTGCTTAACTCCTTCATTTTCTTAGCAGATGAGAAAATTTTTGGATTTTGGAAATCCTTTTCAATTTTCTTTATTTCTTCTTGAAACTGAGATAGTTTTTCTAACATTTTTTTGGAATAAAAAACTTTCTCCATCAAGGAAGAAAGTTTTTATTAATTATTTTTTTTCTTTTTTCTTTTTCGCTCTTTTAGCTCTTTTTTCTTTTTTACTTTTTATTCCTTTTCTTTTTTTAGCAACTTTTTCTCCTTTTTCTAAAATTTTCTTGAATCTTTCTACCCGGCCAGTAGTATCTAAAAGTTTTTCTTTTCCAGTAAAGAAGGGATGGCAATGAGAGCATACCTCTACTTTCATCTCTTTGACCGTTGAGCCAACAGTAAAAATATGGCCGCAAGCGCAGATAATTTTGGCTTTTTCATAATAAGTTGGTTTTTCTTTTTTAGGCATAATAATTAATTATTTTCTTCAATAATCTATCATTTTATTAAAAATTAAGCAAGGGCTTGTACTAGTTTTGTCAGGGTGCTTTGTCAGGGTGCGACCTTGACAAATTGTCAGGGTCGCACCCTGACTTGTATTTATACAATTAATTGTATAATTAATTATACAATTAATTATACAATTTTTACTCGCCCCTTGCTCTTTATTTTTTATCGTGTTATTATAGAGTATAAATTATTAATAAGTTAACCAAAAATTCCTATGCCTAAAATTCCCACTCTTGTCGAACTTCTGGAAGCAGGGGTTCATTTTGGACATCAGCCATCTAAAGGACATCCTAAAATGAAGCCATTTGTTTATTCAATAAGTAATGGTGTCCAAATTATTGATTTAGAAAAAACAGTTGATTATCTAAAAAGAGCCCTTGATTTTATAAAAGAAGAAGTAAGTCAGGGGAAAACCATTCTTTTTTTAGGAACTAAATATCAGGCAAGAAAGATTATTCAGGAAATAGCCCAAGAGGTTGGTATGCCTTTTATCACTGAGAAATGGGTAGGTGGAATGATTACTAATTTTCCTGAAATTCATAAAAGAATAAGGAAATTAAGAGATTGGCAGGAAAAGCAAAAAAGAGGGGAGTTTAATAAATACACTAAAGGAGAGCAAATGAAAATTAAGAAAGAGATTGATAAATTAGAAAAAATTTTCGGTGGGGTCAGAGATTTAGATAAATTGCCAGATATACTATTTGTAGTTGATGTTAAAAGAGAATTGACTGCAGTTAAAGAGGCAAGAAAAGCAGGAATTCCTATTGTTGCTATTGTTGATACCAATGTCAATCCTCAAAGAGTTAATTATATTATTCCAGCCAATGATGATGGAATAAAATCAATTAGATTAATTTTGGGATTAGTAAAAGAAGCCATAAAGGAGGGTTTAGAAGAGAAAAAAGGAGAAGAAAAAGAGAAAGAAAAAGAAGAAAAAGAGAAAAAAGGAGAAGGAGTAAAGGAAGATAAAAAAAAGAAGATAAATAAGAAATAATTTTTTAAATTTAATTAAAGAAAAATTATTATGGACATAGACATCAAGATTATCCAAAAATTACGTCAAGAAACCGGAGCAGGAATGCTTGATTGTCAAAAAGCATTACAAGAGAGTAAGGGCGATTTAGAAGAAGCAAAAAGAATTTTAAGAAAAAAAGGAAAGAAAATTGCTAATCAAAAAGAAAACCGGGAAACAAGAGCAGGATTGATAGAGGCATATATCCATGCTGGAGGCAAGGTAGGAGCAATGATAGAACTGACCTGTGAGACAGATTTTGTTGCTCGGAATGAGGAGTTTAAAAATTTGGCTCATGATTTAGCAATGCAGGTTGCAGCAACTAATCCGCTTTACTTGACGCCAGAAGACATTCCTGAGGAAGTATTAGAAAAAGAAAAGGAAATTATCAAGGACCAACTACCCGATGATAAGAAAAAGCCGGAAATTATTGATAAAATTATTCAAGGAAAATTAGATAAATATTTTTCTGAGGTTTGTTTATTAAAACAACCCTTTATTAAAGATGATAAACTGATCATAGAAGATTTAATAGCTAATAAAATAGCTAAAATCGGAGAAAATATAAAAATAAAAAGATTTGTTCGTTTTAGTTTATCATAAAATCGCTGGACGATTTTTTTATGAATTTTGTTGAAGTAAAATTTAGTCCCTGGGACAAAATTTATTTATTTAATCCAAAAAATTTTCTTTTGGCGCCGGGAGACAAAGTAGTTGCTAAAACAGCCTTTGGTTCGATTGAAATAGGCACGGTAATAAGGGTCCGAGATTTAGAAGAAAAAGAATTAAAAAAAACTATTGAAGCAGAAGGTAAGATAGAGTCAATTATTAGAAAAGTAAATCTTTCTGACTGGGAAAAGTGGCGAAAGATTAACCAGAAAAGAGGAGAAGTAATGGAATTTTGTCAGAAACTAATTAAAAAACACCAACTTCCAATGAAATTGGTTGATGTTCGTTTTTCCCTTGATGGGAGTAAACTCGTTTACGCCTTTATTGCTAAAGGCAGGGTTGATTTTCGGGAATTAGTTAAGGATTTAACTCATCATTTCCAGAAGTCGGTCAGATTACAACAGATTAATGTTCGCGAAGAAGCAAAACTTATCGGCGCTATTGGTCCTTGTGGCAGAGAGTTGTGTTGTCGGAAGTTTTTAAAGGAGCCGGGAAATATTAGTTTAGAGAAAGCCCAACATCAGCAGATAATCAATTGGGGTCCTGAGAGATTAACTGGCATTTGTGGCCGATTGAAGTGTTGTTTGGCTTTTGAGGATGAACTTTATCAAGAATTAGCCAAAAATATGCCTCCTCTTGGTTCTAAAATTAAAACGAATCAGGGAGAAGGCGAGGTGGTTGATTGGCATATTTTGAAACAGACAGTGGAGGTTAGAATAGATGAAGATACAATCGTGGAGGTACCCCTTAAAAATAAAAAGTTAACTAAATAAAACGCCTATGAATCAATTTATTGAAGAGTTAAGGCCAGAATATGAAAAAGTTATTGCTCATTTAAAAGAAGAATTAGCCAGTTTAAGAACTGGCCGAGCCCATCCTTCTTTAGTGGAAAATATTGTTATAGAGGCCTATGGAGCAAAGGTTCCTCTTAAGCGTTTAGCCTCTTTAACTGTGGCTGATGCTAAAACAATCATTGTCCAGCCCTGGGATAATAATTTGATGGTTGAAATTGAAAAAGCAATTTCTCAGTCAGATAAAGGTTTAAGTGTTTATCCAGATAAAAATATTCTTCGGCTGGTTTTACCTGCTCTAAGCGAGGAGACCAGAAAAAAGATAGTGAAAGTCCTTCATGAAATTCTTGAAAGAGCCAGAATTGCTTTAAGGGAAATCAGAGATAAAAAGCGGGAAAAGATTTTTTCAATGTTTAAAAATAAAGAAATAACTGAGGATGATAAATTTCGGCAGTTAGAGGATTTAGATAAATTAACCTCTGAATATACGAAAAAAATCAAAGAGATTGGTGAAAACAAGGAAAAGGAAATAATGACTGTCTAAAAAAGTAATTAAAATCGCTCTCCTTGCTAAAGAGAGCGATTGCTTCATTTAGATTTTTTGCTTGGTTCTGAGGGAGAAGGAATTGCTCTCATTTTTTCTAAATCAGCAAGAGAAAAGGAAATAATTCTACCTTGTGGGTCTTTAGCAAGAAAACGAATGAAAAAGAGGTAATTGCTTAACTGACTATCTTTTTCTTGGGCATTGATTTCGCCGGTGAGAACATAAATCTTTCCGTCTTTATTTACTTTCAGGCCTTTAAAAATTTCAAAAAAGGGCATTTTTCCCTCCAGTTAAGTTATTTTAATTAAAGCATAAATATTAGAAAAAGAAAAGAGTAGACCTATGTTATTTTTTAAGAAAATTTCAACCAATCCTGACAAAAAGGTTTTAAAAAAACTTCAGCCAATAGTTAATAAGATAAATGAACTCGAAAAGAAATTCGAGAATTTTAGTAATGAAGAAATTAGAAATAAAACTGAAGAACTGAAGAATTTGTTAAAGCAAGGTAAAACTTTAGATGATATTTTACCAGAAGCATTTGCCTTGGTGAGAGAGGCAGCAAAAAGAACTTTAGGCCAGAGGCATTATGATGTTCAGTTGATGGGTGGCATTGTTCTTCATCAAGGTAAAATAGCAGAAATGAAAACAGGGGAGGGAAAAACTTTAGCAGCAACTTTGCCTGCTTTTTTAAATGCTTTAAACGGTAAAGGAGTTCATATTGTTACTGTTAACGACTATTTAGCTAAGAGAGATACAGTTTGGATGGGCCAGATTTATCATTTTTTAGGATTAAAAGTCGGCTGTATTCAACACGACCAGGCATTTATTTATGACCCAACCTATATAAAAGAAAAAAAAGAAGAAGTTGATTTAGATAAAGAAAGAGATGAATTGGGAAGCTTTAAAGTAGTAGAAGAGTTTTTGCGTCCGGTTTCTCGAAAGGAAGCGTATTTGGCTGATATTACTTACGGAACGAATAATGAATTTGGTTTTGATTACCTTCGCGACAATATGGTTTATAGTTTAGAACAGAAAGTCCAGCGCGGTCTTCATTATGCTATTATTGACGAGGTGGATTCTATTCTTATTGACGAAGCGCGGACTCCTTTAATTATTTCAGCACCAGCCGAGGAATCAACAGAAAAGTATTATCAATTTGCCCGTTTAGTTGAGCGGCTAAAAGAAGGAGAGGATTATAATATTGACGAGAAAATGAGAACAGCCACCTTGACTGAAGAAGGAATTGCCAAAATAGAAAAGTGGTTAGGAATAGAAAACATCTATACTCAAGGAGGAGTTGGCTTGGTGCATCATTTAGAACAGGCATTGCGGGCTAAAGCACTTTTTAAAAAAGACCGCGACTATGTAGTTAAAGACGGAGAAGTAATCATAGTTGATGAATTTACCGGTCGTTTGATGTTTGGTCGTCGTTATTCAGAGGGACTTCATCAGGCTATTGAGGCAAAAGAAGGGGTGAAAATTAAAAGAGAAAGTATTACTTTAGCCACAATAAGTTTTCAAAATTATTTTCGGATGTATAAAAAAATAGCCGGAATGACTGGGACAGCGGCTACTTCTGCTGAAGAATTTTTTAAGGTTTATAATTTAGAGGTAGTTGTTATTCCTACTAATAAGCCGCTGATTAGAAAGTCCTTACCTGACCGGATTTATCGGACTGAGAGAGGGAAGTTTAAAGCCGTGGTTGAAGAGATAAAACGCCTCCATAAAATTGGACGGCCGGTTTTAGTAGGAACCATTTCCATTGAAAAAAACGAACTTTTGGGGGAAATGTTAGCAAGAGAAGGAATTCCTTTTAATCTTTTGAATGCTAAGAATCACCAAAAAGAAGCAGAAATTATTGCTCAAGCAGGTAGATTAGGGGCAGTAACTATTGCCACTAATATGGCTGGGCGTGGAGTTGATATTATTTTAGGAGGCAACCCACCTGATCCAGAAGAACAAAAAAAAGTAAAAGAATTAGGCGGCCTTCATGTTATTGGTACAGAAAGACACGAGGCAAGAAGGATAGATAATCAGTTAAGGGGAAGGGCTGGGCGTCAAGGAGATCCCGGCTCATCTCAATTTTATGTTTCTTTAGAAGATGATTTGATGAGAGTTTTTGGTTCAGAAAAGATAAAAAGATTAATGGAGGTCTTGAAAATTCCAGAGGATACGCCTATAGAAAATAAAATGGTCAGCCGTGCCTTAGATTCTGCTCAAGCTAAAGTAGAAGGTTATAATTTTGATTTAAGAAAGCATTTATTAGAATATGACGATGTAATGAACAAGCAGCGTCAAGTTATTTATCAAAAAAGAAATGAGATTTTAGAGGCAGATTATAAAGAAAAGAATCATCTGACTCCGGACAAGACCAATAAAGAAAGAATTTTAGAAATGGTCGGAAATCAAATAAAAAGAATTGTCAAATTTCACTTTCGGGCAGAGGATAAAAGCGAGGAAAATTTAAAGAAGGTTTATGAAGCCGTAGAGAAAATTTTTCCTCTTTCTGAGGAATTAAAATTAGACCTATCTACTTTAAAAAACAAAGTAAAAGTTCAAGAGAAAAATTTGTCTAACGAAGATTATATTATTTCTTATTTAGACGATTTAGCCAAAGAATTTTATCAAAAATTAGAAGAGGAAATAAAAAATCCTGATTTAATGAGAGAGATAGAGAAATCAATTCTTTTGCAGGCGATTGATAATCTATGGATTGAGCATTTGGAAGCGATGGAAATGTTAAAAGAAGGGATTGGTTTAAGGGGCTATGGTCAACGCGATCCTTTAGTTGAATATAAAAGAGAATCATTAAGAATGTTTAATCAATTATTAGAAGCAATCGAAGCCCAAGTTTCTTCAGCCATTTATAAAATTGGAGTAGCTAAAGAGATTGCTCCAAGAGCGATTGATAAAGATAAGTTAGAATTTGTTGCTCCAGCGAAAACAATGGAAAAGAAAAAAGGTCCAGTTTTTGCTCCAACTTCTCCTTCTGATAGTTATGGAAAGAAGGTAGATAAAGCAGTTCTTCAAGCTAATGATGGCATACCTGTGAAATTTAGATATAAAGATGGCAGAAAAATAAGTCGGAATGACCCTTGCCCTTGTGGTTCAGGAAAGAAGTATAAAGATTGTTGTTATCCAAAATACGGAAGATAATTTAATTTAAAAATTAATTAAATGTTCTTTAAATTTAAATTTCAAAAAGGAGGGGAAAATTGCCTAAGAAAGTTTTGCCGACAGAGGAGCAGTTTCTCTTTATCAAAGAGTTCTTAGAAGCAGGAGGCTTTGAAGAGATAAGTGAAGAAGAGTTCCGTCGTAATTTTCGTCGTCTTGGTTTGAAAGCGCCTCGTCCAAGAAAGGGAAGAGAAACAGGTTTTAAATTTTCGGAAAATGGCTTGACTGTGGTTGTTTGGACTACTTGGTTAAAGAAAGAAAAAAGAGCCAGAGAAAGTGATGCTGCTTGGGTGATTATTGTGGAAGATGAACAAATTGTTTATTCTTCTCATCCAATTCATCGAACAAAATATTTTATCCTCAATCTTCTTCTTCAGGCGATTATTGCTCAGACCCGCGTTATTCATCGGCCGCGCTGTCCAGAATGTGGAGAATGGATGAAAATTGTTCATGGAAAAGGTATTAAGTCCTGCTATTGGCAGTGTCCTTATTCTGATAGGCATCTTAGTGGAAAGAAAATTCGCAAGGATTGGGATTTTGCTTTGACAGAAACAATGAAGAAGTACTTAAATAGGATAAGGAGAAAAAGGGCTTATTATCGGAGGAAAAGACGGAAGCAAGGCAAACCTGTTCCTCAGGCGATTTTTACTCGCCGTCCTTGGCAGAGAAATTCTGCTAGGGCGCGATCCTCTTAGTAGGGTGCTTCGTTGGGGTGCGACCTTTTGGTAGGGTGCGACCCTCTAGAGGGTCGCACCCCAAAAAGAAAGCAGGGCTTTTAGCCCTGCTTTTTAGACCCTGACTGTTGACCTTTTTGAAATATGACTTTATAATATCTCCATAAAATAATTTTTTTATTTTATGAGTAAAGGAAGAAAAATTTGGCTGTCTCTTTTAGCGATTATTATTTTGGCTATTTTTTGTTTAATGGTTGATTTGCCTAAACTGCCTTGGGATAAGGCATTTTTTAATTGGTTCTCTCGGCAAAAAATTCATTTAGGTCTGGATTTACAAGGCGGAACCCATTTGGTTTATCAGGCAGATGTTTCTAAAATACCGGTTAAGGATAGGGCTTCAGCGATTGAAGGAGTAAGAGATGTTATTGAAAGAAGGGTTAATGCTTTTGGTGTTTCTGAACCAATTGTTCAAACAGATAAAGTTGGCAATCAATGGAGGTTGATTGTAGAATTACCCGGAATAAAAGATGTAAACCAAGCAATTAAAATGATTGGCGAAACGCCACTTTTGGAATTTAAAGAGCAAAACCCTAATCCTCAACCAAAATTGACTCCCCAAGAGAAGGAAGAAATGGAAAAATATAATCAAGAGGCAAAGAAAAGAGCAGAGAATGTTTTAAAAGAAGCATTAACACCGGGAAGCAAGTTTGAGGAATTAGCCAAAAAATATTCTGAAGATGAAGCGAATAGAGATAAAGGAGGGGATTTAGGTTGGTTTGGTCGGGGGAAGATGGTGAAAGAGTTTGAGGAAGCTGTTTTTGACAAAATGAAAAAAGGTGAAGTTTATCCCAAATTAGTTAAAACCGTTTTTGGATATCATATTATTAAGAAAATAGATGAGCGGGAAAAGGAAGAAAATGGGAAAAAGGTAAAAGAAGTAAAGGCCTCTCATATTTTAATAAAAACTAAATCTGAAGCGGACTATTTAAAACAAAAGGACCTTTGGAAATATACTGGTTTAACTGGTAAGCAGTTAAAAAGAGCCCAAGTTGAGTTTGACCAAACTACTGGTGAGCCAAGAGTTGCTTTAGAGTTTAATAAGGAGGGTAAAAAGCTTTTTGCTGAAATTACCGAAAGGAATGTGGGCAAACCAGTAGCAATTTTTTTAGACGGCTCACCAATTAGTATTCCTATAGTCAAGGAAAAAATTAGCGGAGGTAAGGCAGTTATTACAGGAAAGTTTGATTTAAAAGAAGCAAAGAAATTGGCTCAACGGCTCCAAGAAGGTGCCTTGCCAGTGCCGATAAAATTAATTAGCCAACAGACGATTGGACCTACTTTAGGAAAAATTTCTTTAAAGAAAAGTTTAACCGCTGGTTTATTTGGCCTTCTTTTGATTGCTCTTTTTATGATTATCTATTATCGCCTACCAGGCCTGTTAGCGGTAATAGCCCTTTGTCTATATGGAGGAATTTCTTTAGCCATATTTAAGCTAATTCCGGTAACTCTTACTTTAGCCGGAGTTGCTGGTTTTATTTTGTCCATTGGTATGGCGGTTGATGCTAATGTGCTTATTTTTGAGAGATTTAAAGAAGAAAAAAAGTGGGGACGCTCTTTAGATGAAGCTATTGAACAAGGGTTTAAAAGGGCTTGGCCATCTATTCGTGATGGTAATGTTTCTACTTTAATTACTTGTTTTATTCTTTATTATTTTGGCACTTCTTTAATTAGGGGATTTGGTTTGACTTTGGGTATTGGCGTTTTGATTAGTATGTTTTCAGCGATTGTGGTAACGCGTACTTTTATTCGTTTGGTCAGCCGCTGGTCATTTTTAAGAAAATCAAATTGGCTTTGGGGCGTGAAAAAAATTAAAGTTATTGAAAATAAATAGTTATGTTAAAAATTATTCAACATCGAAAAATTTGGTTTATTATCTCCGGGTCTCTTTGTTTATTAAGTATTTTGAGTTTAATTTTTTGGGGTTTAAAGCCGGCAATTGATTTTACCGGAGGAACTTTAATGGAAATTGAGTTTTCTCAGATTCCTCGTCCAACAGTGAATGAGATTAAAGAGGCGCTTTCTCCTTTGAATTTAGGCGATTTAAGGATTCAATATTTCGGTGATAAAGGAGTTCTTTTTAGGTTAAAAAATATAGACGAAGATACTCATCAGAAGATACTTAAATCATTAGAAGATAAATTTGGTTCAAAAGATAAGAAAGTTATTGAAGAAAAAAGATTTGAATCAATTGGGCCGATTATTGGAAAAGAACTAAGCAACAAGGCAAAGTGGTCAATTACCTTAGTCGTGATAATGATTATCGTTTATGTTGCTTGGGCTTTTCGCCGTGTTTCCAAGCCAGTTTCTTCTTGGAAATACGGTTTAGCCGCTATTGCTGCTTTAGTTCATGATATTTTGATTACTACTGGTATATTTTCTGTTTTAGGGCATTTTTTAAATGTAGAGATAGATATTCTTTTCATTACTGCTCTTTTAACTATTTTAGGTTATTCGGTTAATGATACGATTGTTGTTTTTGACCGAACTAGAGAAAATTTACATCGTCATCCTGAGGAAGGATTTGATGAAGTAGTTAATCGGAGTGTTAACGAGACCATTGTCCGTTCAATCAATACTTCTTTGACCACTCTTTTTGTTCTTCTTTCCGTTTTCTTCTTAGGAGGAAGAACAATTAGATATTTTGTTCTGGCTCTAATTTTCGGGGTAATTTTTGGTACATATTCTTCTATTTTTATTGCCAGTCCTCTTTTAGTTACCTGGGAAAAACTTAGAAGAAAGAAACAATTTAAGAGATGATTTTTAATAAAAAAATTATTTTCAGGCCTTGTAGGGCATTTTTTATTTAAAAAATGATATAATAATAAAGAGAATATTCTAAAATTAATTTAAAAGAAATGTTTAAAATTAAAAAAATAGACGCCCTGGAGATATTGGACTCCCGGGGCGAGCCAACAGTGGAAGTAATCGTCTATTCTAAGGATAAAAGAGCCCGTGCTTGTGTTCCTTCTGGCGCTTCAAAGGGTGTTTATGAGGCAAAAGAGATTAGAGATGGAAATAAAAAAAGATACCATGGGAAGGGGGTAAAAAGAGTTATTAGGAATATTAAAAAAGTAATAAATTCTAAATTGATAGGCAAAGAAGTAACTGCTCAGAAGAAAATAGATAAGATATTAATCGCTCTTGATGGCACAAAGGACAAGTCAAGATTAGGGGCAAATGCTCTTTTAGGAGTTTCTTTGGCCATTGCTCGTTTAGGGGCGCGGTTAAAAAAACAATTTCTTTATAGTTATCTACAAAAGATTTATGGTTTTAAGCCAAGGAAAAGAATACCTTGTCCAATGTTTAATCTTATAAATGGTGGCAAACACGGAGATTCAGGTTTAGATATTCAGGAGTTTTTAGTCATACCTCAAGGAATAAAAAATTATAAAGAAAGGTTGCGCGCTGGGAGTGAGATTTTTTCTTCACTTAAATTAGTTCTAAAGAAAAAGGGTCTGTCTGTAGGTTTAGGAGATGAAGGCGGTTTTGTTCCTCATTTAAAAAATAATGAAGATGCTTTTAAACTTTTATTAACTGCTATTAAGAAAGCCGGCTATCAACCAGGAAAAGAAATTTTCTTAGGATTGGATGTTGCTTCTTCAGTGTTTTATAAAAAAGGGATTTATCAACTTGGTGAAAAAAGTTATTCTGTTCTTGATTTAGTTTCTTTATACAGAAGATGGATTAAAAAATATCCACTTATTTCTTTAGAAGATCCTTTGTCAGAAAATGATTGGATGGGTTGGGCTTTTTTAGAGAAGGAGATAAAAAGAGAAAAGAAAAATATTTTGACTATTGGTGATGATTTATTTACAACAAATCCTCAAAGATTGAAAAAGGGGATAGAATTAGGAATAGGAGGGGCTATTCTTATTAAACCTAATCAAATTGGTACTTTAACCGAGACCATTGAATGTATTAAATTGGCTCAAAGCAACAAGTATAAAATAATAATTTCTCATCGTTCAGGAGAGACAGTAGATACTTTTATTGCTGATTTAGCCGTGGCTGTCGGGGCTGATTTTATTAAAGCCGGAGCGCCTAGTCGGGGAGAACGACTGGCTAAATATAACCGTCTTTTAGAAATAGAGGAGGGAATTTAATTTTTAATTTATGGATGATATATCTTCTAATTTTTCAGAGAAATTGAAATTAAAAAATAAACTATCTCATTTCCCTAAGCCAGTAGTTTTACTTATTATCAGCGGTTGGGGGATAGCCCCGGCTTCAGCCAGTAATCTTATTAGTCAGGCAGAAACTCCTAATTTTGATACAATTTCTTCTTCTTATAAGACCTTTGTTTTGAACGCTTCAGGTGAAGAAGTTGGTCTTCTCCCAGGTCAGCCGGGAAATTCTAAGATTGGTTCTTTAAATATTGGTAGTGGTCGTATTATTTATCAACCAAAATTAAAGATTGACCGGGCAATCAAGAATAATAGTTTTTTTTCCAATTCTTCTTTGCTTAATGCTTTTAATTGGGCTAAGAAAAATAATAGCGCAGTTCATCTTCTTGGTTTAGTTTCTTCTGCCGAGATTCATAGTTCTTTAAATCATTTGATTGCTCTTTTAAGATTGGCTAAAAGGAAAAGAGTCAAAAAACTTTATTTACATCTTTTTTTAGATGGTCTAGATGCGGCACCAGATGAAGGGATAAAAATTGTTCAAAGGATTGAAAAGGAAATTAAAAAATTAAAAATAGGCGAGATTGCTTCCTTAACTGGTAGAATCTATGCTATGGATAGAGATAATCATTGGCGGATGACAGAAAGGACTTATCTTGCTTTAACAAGCGGGGAGACAGAAAGTAAAGCAATCTATCCGGGAGCAGCCATTCTTAAATTTTATCAGCAGGGAACTTATGATAAAGAGATTTTACCGACAATTATTGTTAGAAAATCTAAGCCAATTGGTTTAATAAAAAACAAAGATAGTTTGATTTTTTTTAATTTCCGTTCTGACCGGATGAGGCAATTAGTTGAATCATTTGTTCGGACTGAATTTACTAAATTTGAAAGAAAGAAATTTTTAAAAGATTTATTTGTTCTCACTTTTACTTCTTACGGGAAAGACCTAAAAACAAATGTTGCTTTTCCTTCAGAAAAAATTGTCAATTCTTTGGGTGAGGTTTTGGCTAAAAAGGGGATAAGTCAGGCTCGTTTAGCCGATGCCGAGGGTTTTAGTTATGTAACCTATTTTTTTAATGGGGAGAGAGAAGAGCCGTTTCCTCAGGAAGAAGATATTTTAATCCCTTCAGCCAATCTTTCACCTACTGAACAATCGCCAGCAATGGCTGTGCCTAAAATAACAAAGACGCTTATCCAGTATATTTTAGATAATAAATTTGATTTTTTTGTAGTAAACTTTAGTAATCTAAAAGTTATTTCTTCGGCTCAGAATAAAGAAGCGGTTATCAAAGCAATTGAGGTTGTTGATCAGGCATTGAGAAATATTAAAGAGATTGTTTTATCAAAAAATGGTATTTTACTAATTACTTCTGACCATGGAAGAGTTGAAGATTTTATCAATTTGCCTACTGGAGAGATAAAAAGAGAAAGTACCATTAATCCTGTTCCTTTTATTTTAGTTGGTAATCAATGGGAAGAAAAAGGAGGAGAAAAGGGATTTGATTTAAGTCTTTTAAAGCCAAAGGGTAAATTGGCTGATATTGCTCCGACGATTTTGAAAATTTTAAGAATAAGAAAACC
>Ga0190361_1000419_pt1 | contig 17153 bp, 15 predicted proteins | sample 48721845_MG_FD_161273 | JGI IMG/M metagenome (GOLD analysis project Ga0190361, IMG submission 161273) | Hydrothermal vent microbial mat bacterial communities from Southern Trench, Guaymas Basin, Mexico - 4872-18-4-5_MG | ecosystem: Environmental > Aquatic > Marine > Hydrothermal vents >... | reverse complement strand
ATTTTTCAGTTGCTTGTTTTTCTTCTTCCATATTTTTTAATTATATCTTAAATTGGGTGACCTGTAAAACAAAACCCCGAGACAAACTCTCGGGGCGATGGCTCCACCTGATAAATGAAGTTAGAAATTGTTTGGAAAGTAGAGCTTATAGTCTCTCAGTGAAAATTGACTAAAAATTAGTAGTATCGCAAGTTAACATCGCCCAATTTGGAAAACCAGCTAGCTAAGTTTTTATTAACCATTGTCTGTGTGGGGTTTTTGGTCTTCATAATCTAAACCACCGGAATTTAACTTAGTAAGGATTTACTCTCTGGGTGCATCGATAATCAGAGTAATAGTTCCATCCGTCAAAAAAGAGTCCAGGATATAGGACGGATTTATAACAACTTGGGATTACTTTTTGAGTGCAATTTCTATCCCAGTAGTAATCTTCACCATCCCAATATCTGTCAGAATAGAAAAGAGCAGGCCTACAAACTCTCGCTTTTATTGTGCAAAGAGAATCTATATAGTATTCAATTCCATCTGTGAAATAACCAGGATAATCATTTGATTTATAGCAACCAATTACTACCTCTTGAGAACAAGCGCTATCCCAATAGAGTTTTTCGGTTAGAAGGCTAAAATAAAAGTTCTTATAGCGAATACAGAAGGTTTTATGACGACATTTACTATCAGAAAAAATATAAGTTCCGTCAGTATAATATCCTGGAAAGTCAAGAATGGCTTTGCAGAAGCTTTGATATTTTGGATACTTATAAGTAACCTTACCATCCCAAACTCTTATTATCTTCGCTTCTCTATCTCTATATTTCTTTGGCATGTTTCCTAGTCCCCAACCTTCTCCTGTAGTTTCTAAGTAATAGTATCTTCCATCATCAAGCTCATAATAGTAGCCATCAAAGTTTGGGGAAGCTTTGATTGCTATTGCCATGTGATCGTCGAGAATTACCAGAGCTACGCCATAACCTGCAGCGTCAATAAGCGAAGCTGCTAAATAACTAGTATCTTCACAATCACCGTTTCTTTCGACGAAAGTTTCAATAGGATATTTTGGATATTCATCAAAGGAGGTATAGGCGTCTTTCACATAAGGTAAACTTTGCACGAAACTTCCAATAAAGAGAGTTACAGCATATCCTTCCTCTTTTGCTGTCTTTTTTAACATTTTAGAAGCTTCTTTTATGAAAGGATCTTCTGGCGTTATATACTCAACCCCTTGTGGGCTTCTTGGTTTATTTTTGTAATATTCATACCAATCTTCATGAATCGAATAAGTCCAGGTCCACTCGCTATCTCCGTATGTCCATGTGAAATTCTGTGGGATGTATCTTTCTCCTCCCGCAGGATGAGCGTCTTCGCTATCTATTATTCCATCACCATCAGAATCTATTTCCCAATCTGAAGTTCCTAATTTTAATTCTTCCCTATAAGTGAGACCATCTCCATCATTATCAGCATTCATCCTTCTCTCTTCAGCCTCTTTTTCTAACAATTGCTGTTCTTTTAGCTTTTTTTCAAGTTCTTCTTTTTTTGCCTTTTCTTCTGCCTTTTCCTTGGCTATTTTAGTTTCCTCGAGTTCTTTTTCGATTATTTTTCTTTTCGCCTCTTCTATCTTAATTCGTGCTTTATCGAAATAGTAAGAGTTTTCCGTAATTTGGGAAAATAAATTTATAGCCTCTTGGTAATTTCCTTGAGTAAGTTCTTCTAATCCCTTTTGGTATTTTGAAAAATCTTCAGTAAGTTTTTTAATACTCTCTTGTTTTTGAATTATCACCTCTTTTTTGAAACCTAACTTTATTAACCAACTCTCTTTCGCAGCGCTTAGTTTTTCAAGAGCTTTGTCATATTTTTCTTCTCTTGATAATCGATCTGTTTCTTTTAAAGCTTGATGCAATTTAAAATATTCGAATGCTCCATAGCCAATTCCGGAAATAATCACGCTCGAGAATAGAATTATTACTAATAAAGGAATTTGGATAAACCCTTTTTGAAATTTAGTTTTCCTTTCCATAAATTTCTTAATTTAAAATATCAAAAATTTTAAAAGACGTAAAAACAAAAAACGCCCAACAGCGGGCAATTTTTACTAGCTCCACCTGATAAAGAAAGTTAGGAAATGTTTAGAAAATATATCTAGTGAAAGGTGGATTCAATTCTTAGCTTTTCAAATTGGGAAGAATTTTTATTAAATATAACCAGAAACAAGGACGATCGGGTAAACAATAGGCTCCTTTTGGTTCAATAGTTAAGGTTAGAATATTTAAAGTGAAACTTGGATGTCTAGTTAACTCCTCGAAACTTCCAAGAGTTTTTCCTTCTTGCGAAACATCTATTTTAATTTTCTTCTCCCCCGCTTGAAATAATTGAGATAAGTATTTTCTTTCTTTCTTTTTCTTTGTTTGAAAGGCTAAATACTCTTTTGGAGATCGATTAAATCCTATTAAAAGGTATTTGCCTTCGTTGGATGCGATATACGATTTCAATCTTAGAAGATCATTCAAAATAGTCCAAACATTCATTGTCTTTTGTGAACTACTCTTTGTTCTCTCTTTCGCACCAAAGAATTTCACCTCTATCCAGTTTTTTTCAAAAATTTGGTAATAGCCTGCTGCAATAATTTTCTTGCGTAAAGATTCCTTGTATTTTAACCAAGGAATTTTGACGAAAATATCAGCTCTATAGTTCTTCTTAGGGTATTTTTTCTCCAATTGAATATTAAGATAGGGAGTGTTGATGCCACGATTTTGCAGTTCTAAGAAGATAGACAGAACAAAATAAGTCACCAACTGAGATTCGTAATCTAATTCTGGTGTTTCTTTTGTGAGAAAATAATCAGGTAATTTATAGAAAGCACTTTCTATAATCATTTTAAATTTTATAACTCTTTTAATTTTTCCTTTAATTCTTCTGCTCCAAAAACAATTATTAACGGATGCTCCTTGAACCAAATTCGCATAAACTCACCAGAAGATTCAAGAAGTTCTTTTTTAATTTCCTCTGCTCTTTCTCTTTCTTTTTCTGGAAACACCCAAATCATAATTTCTTTTTCCATATCGTGATAAAGGAAAGGTAATTCAATTTCGTATCTTGCATTGCATCTCGGACAAATACCCGAATTAATTTCTCCTTTTAGTGCTTTTGCTTTTAATTCAGGATTTAAAGTAACATTTACGCTACCGTAAAGAGCAATTTCAAATTCATTATCACATTTCTCACATTTGATTTTTGCTCTATGAATTAAAGTCATATAATTTTTCAACCCGCAAGGTCTGACCTTGTAAATAAAAAGAACTGAAATTGAAAACTACTTCATTAACAATCACGTTGTCTACTTTTGCAAAAAACTGAGGGAGCGTAAAGATCTAATACGCCCGTCTCTTCGTGCAATGAATTCAATTTTTCAATAAGTGGGTTTACAACAGCGATAGCCAATTCCAACTCTTTTTTTAAATATCTCGGATCACGTTTGTATAGCCAGCATTGGTGGATAAACTTATTTCTGTGTTTTCTTAACTTGTGTGCTTTGTTTTTTATTTCTGAATCAACCAGTTGTTTGTTAAACGCTTTATCTATGATGTTCCGAAAATTCAATCTGTCAAAATAATACTCTACCAATTCTTTTGTGACTTCGTCTCCAATAATTCCCTCTTGCGCCTGTTTCCAGAAAGTGTCAATAAGACATAAATGCTTCAATAAATTTTCAATAAAGCTATAGAGTAGCACTAATGCATAAAAATATTTCTCCGTTCTCCTTTCTTTTAGTATCTGATTAACTTCTTTTCCTATTTGATCGACAATTTCTAATATATTTTCTCCTTTAATTTTCGGTTTTTTGGTTTTTCTTTTCATTTTTAGTTTGTCTGATTTTGGAAATGATTTCTTGAATCGTCTCAAAGCAATCTTTGCCAGTAGAGATACAAGTTTCAGTAAATTCTTTTGATTTATAAAAGCTCCAATCAAATATCTCTGTGATATTTGCTAAATTTTCAAATCCGTAGGCTAAATACTTTCTGATTGAGGTAAGAAAAGTTAATAGGAATCCAGCTCTTGCTAGATCTTTCTTATATCTTTCTTCTTCAAAACCAGAAAGTTCCAAGGTTTCTTTTATCTTTTGGAAAGCTTCTGGAAATTTGTCGCTGACATCGTGAGGGATTGGTTTTCCTTTTTGAATATAAGAAATGTTTAATTCATCAAGTAATGCTTTGGCAGAAAGTTCTAAACATTGTTGTAAGGATAAAAGGGCTCCAGGATAGTGCCCTTTATCTAATAAAATTTCACCTTCCTCCAATTTTGTTGCCGCATCTTTTATTTTCATTTTTATTTCATTTCTTTTTCTTCTATTTCCATTTGAGATTGATTTATTGCTTCTTCAATTTTTTCTTTGTATTCTTGCTGAGTCAGAGTTCCCTCTTTAGCTTCAAGTTCAATTTTTATTTTGATTTTGTCAAATTTGGTTTTGATATAGTTTACTAACCTAGCAAAATCAGATAATTTTCCAGAAGGGACAGTGAGAAGAAGTTTCATAAATCTGATCCCTTCTCCTTTGATTTTGCTTAATTTTTCTCTTTTCCTTTCAATTTTTGTTTTAAATTCTTCCCTTTCTTTTTCTGAAAGAATATTCCAAGGAATTTCTTCTTCTATTTTTTCGAGAGATTCTTCATCTGGCGCTTCTTCAATTTTTTCGACAATTTCTTTAAGTTCCTCTTCAGAAATTTTTTCTTTGCATAATTCAGGATTGACGATAATTTTTTCTTCTATTAAAGAAGGAATAAACTCTTCTTTGAAATAGTGGCAAATGGGTTTTCCATTTTCTAATACTCCATATCCAAAGATTCCTTTTTTCACTCCTTCTACAATAGCTTCTTTTATTGCATCTTCAGAGACAATTCTCAGTGATCCTGGAACTTTGTAGAAAGATTCAATGAAATTTTTCACATTGAGATATTTCTCCTTTTTTAAATATTTTTCTCGTATGACAAGAGGATCTAATTTTTCTACTATTTTCCCTTCTGATTTTAATCTCTCCATTACTTCCTTATCGAGATAAAAACTCAAACCAACAGCAAGCTCTCCTAAGTTTATTTCTTCTAGTCCCTCTTTTGCTGGTAAATAAACTACTCTGTAAAGATTTCTGATTTTTCTTTTGCTATCTTTTTCGTTTTTTTCAATCTCTTCTCTTACCTTTTCTTTTTGCTGTGGAGTTAAACTGAGAGTTTCATCTTTTTCTATCATCTCCCAAGCTATTTTCTTTCTTAAAAATTTCTCAAAATCTAATCTTTCAGATTCTGAAGGACAAACGAAAATGATGCTGTTTCGATAGACTCTTGGCTTTTCTCCATGATTTTCAAGAAATTCTTTACATTTTTCTCGCTCTTGGCTATTTAAAATCACTAATTTTAAAGATTTTGTGTCTGGTATGTCGCTTGTGTTTTTTGGCCAAATATAAATTTCAAAAAATTCTTTTGTTAAAATGCTTTCCAAAAATCTTTTTTCTTGAGTTTTTAATTCTTCTTCTGTGACATTTTCAATTTTTGTTAAAAGGAGTAAATTTAAATTTGGTTGATTGCTAAAGTAAATTACACCATCTGATTGGAGATAAAATAAATTTTCTTTTAATTTGGAGAATGCTTCTACAACAATGCTTGAAGGAGTTTCCAATTCTGCACAAGAAAATTTTATTTCATCCAAAGTTGTTCCTTTTTTATCAGCTCCAGAGAAAGAATATAAAAAGATTGCCGTTGCTATTTTTGTGCCAAATTTATAAGGAAGATAAGCTCTTCCTAATTCTTCATCTACTTTTTTTGCACCAGAATGAATATCGGTAATATCCTTGGCAATCACACTATCATATTCAGAACCAATATGTTTTACAAATTCTTTTCTTAATTCTTCGTTTTCTAAATTAAAATCGCCTAATCTAATAAAAGGAATTTTTGAATTTTTTAAATCAAAAATAACTAAGGCTAAAAGTCTAAGAACACCTCTAGTTCTTTGAAAAGTAGGGTAAGAACCCCACCTTTGATAGAGAACATCTATAACTTCTGGCTGGAAGGGAAAGCTTTTTAAGAATTTCTTTCTATATTCTGAAACTTCAATCCCTTTTGGGAACAAATTTTCTTTCTTTGCGTATTCAATAAATTTTTCAATATTTTCTTTTGCTTTTTTTTCATCTATGTTGCTAAAGAGCCGTCTTCTTATTATCGAAGCTACTTCTTCATCTTGAACTGGAGTATAAATTTTTTCCACTCTTCCGGTAATTTTTTGCAATTGCTGAAACAATCTTTCAGCGCTTTCATCGTAATGTTCAATCAAACTTGATGGAAGGGTCAATACCAAGAGAGTTTTTTTGAGCGAATTTACTGCTCCAGTGAATTCGTGAATAAAAGCTAAAACTTGAGCTGCTAACGTTGAATCTCCAACTTTTATTCCAGCAGCTCTTGTCGTATATTGCAAAATTTCATCAATTAAAATTAAAAGAGGTTGATATTTTTCAAAAAAGTTTCTTAATTTTTCTTTTCCGGGTGGAACTAAGTCTTTAAATTTTTCAATTTTTCCTGTTAATTGTTTCTCTATTTCTCCCCACAAAGTGTTTTCCTTTGGATCAAAAGCTGTGCCATCAAGAACAACTACATTTGCTTTCCATTCTTTCGCTTTATGATAAAGAGCAATTAAAGAGTGAGTTTTTCCTCCTCCAAATGGAGTTTGCAATTGGATGATTGGATCGCCTCCTAATCCCTTAAGTCTCTTTTTAGCTATTTCTAAAAGATTCTTAATTCCCTTTGTGAGAAAAGTTTTTCTGAAAAAAATTTCAGGATTTTTATAATCATCAGGACCTCTATTTTTGAAAACATCCCAAAGAGAGGCTGCAAAAACATCTTGCGTTAATCTTCCTTTCAAAATATCTTCGTGGGGAATGGCAATTGTAATAAAAGGTTTCATATTTTCTTCTTATGTGTTCGTGTATTAATTAATTGTCGTAGATAGTTAATCAATTGAAAGTATAATTTTTCATTTTCCTGCTTTAATTTTAAAAACTCCACAGTTATGCCAATATTGAAACTTAGCGTGTTAAAAGGTAACTGTGCTTTTTTCAAACCTACACATACTTTGCAAGAACAGTCGGTAGGAAGGTTGAATTCTGGGTGTTTCAATGCAATATGCCAAAGTATCTCTCTTTCTTTTTCCACGTTTAATTTCTCGAAATCTTCATGAAAACCTTCACGGTCTTTTAAATGGAGATGTCTATCATGGATGGAAATATGGAGACCATTCTTTGATTGGCGAAAGATGATATATTTCCCTTTTTTTGTGGATTTAATTTTAATTTCACTATCAGCAGCCATGTTTTATAAAAGTTTTTTTTGGATAATTTCTTTTTCCACTTCTTTAATTTCTTCTAATATTTTTCCTTTACCTGCTAAAAATCCATCTAGAAGTTTTTTCTCTTTGCTTTCTGGAGGAAGAGTTTCGGAAATAGCTTGAGCCACTCTATAGAACTCATCTTTTTGTCCCCACTTTGTTTCAGCTAAAATTTTTTTCATTTCTTCTTTTTTTCCTTTCTTCCATAAATATAAAACATAGTGCAAAACTTCGATTAATTCCTCTGGTCTTTCTAATTTTTTGAAAATTCTATCTTGGGGACCTAAAACTTTGATGAATTCTTTTTCTTTTCTAATAAATCCTTTGTTCCATTCTGAAGAAAGATTCAAACCCACACTCTGAGCCAATTTTCTTGCGTCATCAAAATGAACTTTAGCTTCTTTATATGTCCATCTCCACAAAAGATAAAATTTTGTCAAAGGAGATAACTCGCCGGCAATCCCATTTTCTAAAATTTGCCTTACCACATAGTCTGTCACCACAGATCTTACAAATTCCAGAAGTTCATTAGCTTTTATCAAATTTCCTTCAAAATCTCTTATTTCTTTGTATTTTCCAAAAATTTCTATTGCAGAACCTATAGCACAAACAAAATAATCAGCTCCAGAAATTCCCTCTTTCCACAATGTTTCTAATCTTTCATAAAGTTTCTTTTTTACTTCCTCCTTAACATCATTATACCATCCAATTTCTTTCTTTTCAGCTTTGTGAGCCACAAAATAAATTGAAGAAGCTAAAGCAGCAGATTTTTTAGCTCTCAATCTTGCTTCCATTTCTGTGTGAATGGGCCAGGAAGCTGTAATAACTAATCCAGATTCCAAAAGTGAATTAATTAATGCTTCCCAACCTTCGGTGGTTCTGTGAGTATAAACGATAGTTGCTATACCATTTGGTTTTAAAACTCTTGTAATTTCTTTGAATGCCTTTTTGAGCATATTTTCAAAAAATTTTTTATCTTTATATGAATATCTTTCAGGATCCCAAGATTTCATTTCACAAATTTCTTCTGTTTTTGGAGTTAAAGGGGTTGCAAAAAGTTCTGGATATAAATCACCAATACTTCTTTTTAACCAAACATAAAAAAAATCAGATAGGTCAGCGTAAGGCACGTTGCTGTAATAAGGCGGATCGGTAAAGACCGCATCAAAGTAATTGTCAGGATATGGTAAAGAGGTGGCGGAGAATTGGGTGACAGTGGGAATTATTAACTTTTCTTCCTCCTTGAATTCTATAGGTGGAATCTGGGAGAGGTGGGAAATGTTTTCTAATGTTTCATCTAATATAGTCTCCCATCCGCTTGGATGTTCATAAGGACACATTTCTATATAATCCCAAAGCATTGGTAATGCCTGCCTACTATAAGTGAATCCAATTGCTTCAGTCTGTGGAATTAAACGACATAAAGAGGAATTTTTATCCGCCAACCTATTCACTCCCAACCCCAAATAACTCACCACCGCTTCTGCATACTCCTCATCATATTCTTCCTCGATCATCTTTTTGTATGCAAGCCGAACCTTCTCCACAAAGGTAATCAGACCTAATTTCTGGCGGGCGTTGAAGAGATCTCCCCATTTTGTCATTCCATAAATAGGGACGTTAAAAGTTCCACTCATTAAAGGAATTTCTTCATCTGGCACGGGATCAATTCCCCATTTTTCCATGAGTTTTTTTCTCTTTTCTTTCAAATATTTCTCTGCTTTTCTAAAAACTTCCAAATCTTTTTCTGTTGCTAGTCTGTATCTTTTTCCTGTTGTTCTAGATTTGTGTAAAACAACTGCAACCATTCTTTGTCCTGCTTTTTTCTCTTGAAAAAGTTTTCTTGTTGTTTTAGCATCAATGGTTCCTCCACAGACAGGACACACAACAATTGCTCTTGATACTGTTCCTTTTGAAGGATCAAAATCTTTTGGCATCTTTTCATAACCTGTTCCCACAATTTTAAATTTAACTTTTTTCCCTTTAACGTATGGATAAAGAGCAATTTTTTTGTCTTTCTTTCTTGCGAGCCAGAATTGTCGCATCAAAGGAATTTCAGCACCACAAGCAGGATTTTGACAGGGAATAGTGCGAGCCCAAATATAGCCTACAGGAATTGAGCCATCTTTATCAGCAGGATAGAATTTTCCTATTTCTTTTTTTGCTTCTTCTAAAACCCAATTTCCCCATTTTTTTACATCTTCGAGCAAAGGATTTTGAATGATTTTTTGTTCTTTCAAAAGTCCTAAATTTTCTTTTTTCTTTTTTGGCTTTCCATATTTTTGAGGATATTCTAAAGTGCATTTTAAAATTAAAACAGCTACAGGATTGTATTCTCCAGCAAAAACTTCACAGCCCAATCTTAAACATTCTAGAGGAATAGAACCTCCGCCAGCAAAAGGATCTAATATTCTTGGAGGAATTCCATTGTTAGCTTTTAGAATCTCATTTCTTGCTCTTTTGATTATTTCTTGATTCAAAGAGTTTTCCCATTTTGATAGGCAGATTATAAACTTCTTTTTTTCTTCTTTTTCTTTTTCATTTTTTGGAGCTGGAATTAGAGCAGCGTAACTTGTTGCTCTAGAAGAGGCTAAGGGTCTTCTTGCCCACCAAATGTGAAGAGTAGAAATGTGGCCGTGTCTTATATTTTTTTCTCTTACAGATTCCTTGCTTACTTCTTTTATGGGAAAGTATTCATCAATAAATCTTTTTTTATAATTCATGCTTTTTTAGTTTTATTTTTTAATTCTTCAAGAGGGATTAAAAAGCGAATTATTTCGATTTTCTCTTGGTAATTTAAGTTTTCAGCTGGGTTGTTTATTATTCGCAATACAGGATTAGTTTTAGCGTTAAAAATAACATATAGCCAATATTGGTCTTTAAATCTTTTAGCTTTAAACCATTCGTTAAGCGTTAATGCAACAGGACCCTCATCAGCCCTTGCTTTTACCTCAATATATCTTATTTCTCCTTTCCCTTTTGACCTTATGTCAAACCCGAGATTTTCTTTTGAAACATCCTCTGGTATTCTTCCTTGACTTTTTTCATATTCCATTGCTATTTTCATTCCAATTCTTTCTATTTCTTCGCTAGGTATCATTTCTGGAATTTTGACTTTTGGTTTAATGTAAACTGCTCCTAAAAATTTAGGCTTGGAAATAGTAAGAGAAAGTTCTCTTTCGATTTCCTCTTTCAAGTCTTTTAAAGCTCTCTCATATTGTCTTTTTTTCTCTTGCTTGTTCCAAATGGCAATGTTTACATCTTCTCCTTCAGCTTGTCTTTCATAAAGTTTTACCAGATCTGCATCAAGTTCCCCTATCAAATATTCTAAAGATTTTATTCCATATTTCTTTTTAATGTTAGCTTGCCTTTCCCTTTCTTTAAGTAATTCTTTTTTATATTTCTCAACTGCCAGTATGGCAAAATTTTCCGCTCTTTCTTTAGGAATGAAGGGGGGCTGAGTTTCATTTTTTTGGCAAGGGACGAGATCCCATAAAATGGCAGGGTTAATTTCTTCCAATCTTTCACCATCATCATAAATTGAGATAAGTTTTTTCCCAACAATTTCTCCTTTTCCATCTTTCACTTCTCCTTCAAACATCCACAAAATTCCATTGTATCTACCAGAGGGGTCTTCGAAAGTCGCTCCTCTTTTTAACTTTGAAAAGTAATTTCTTTTGATCCATTCAAGCAAAGCTTCAAACAAAGGATGTCCAAAAGAGATGAATTCTGCGTCTGGATTTTTAAAAGCTACTTCTTTATCAAAAGTAACTTTTGGATATCTTTTTAAAATTAAACCATACTTGTTTTTGAAATTTTCTTCTTTAGCTATCTTTTTTATCTCATAAGGGATAAAATCTATAGCGATAAAATTATCTTTTTTTATTCTCAATTTTCCGCCTGCTTTTTGAAAAGCTTTTTTAAAAAATTCTTCAACGTATTCTGGTATTAATTTATACTCTTTTGCTTTTTCAGCTATTTCTTTGATTTTTGTATAATCAATGTGTCGAGTGGCCAAGCTTTCTCCAAGAGCTTCTTTCACTTTCTTAATGTAATTTTCATCAACTTGAATGTCGATTTCTTTTATTATTTCATCAATACTTTTAGCATTTGCTACAGCTTCTAAAATGAGCTGATAGAGATTTTTGCCATAGAATATATCTCCAATAACATCAAAAACTTTATCATTTCCCAAAGCCTTTCTTATCTCATCAAGTTTATCTAAGAGCTTTGACAAAACTTTCCCTTCTCTGGTGTTTTCTGCCACCAAATTGAAAATGTAAACATCCTTTTGCTGACCATATCTGTGAATTCTTCCCATTCTTTGTTCTAAACGATTTGGATTCCAAGGTATGTCATAGTTAATCATTAGATGACAAAATTGCAAATTTATACCTTCGCCGGCAGCTTCGGTGGCAACCATAACTTGTGTTTCGTGCTTGAAAATTTTTTCTGCTTTAATCCTTTCTTCGAGTTTCATGCCTCCGTGCAAGAAGTTAACTGAATAACCCCAAGATTTTATCTTTCTTACAAGGTATTCGAGGGTATCTCGAGATTCAGTAAAAATGAGAATTTTTTCATTTCCTCCAATTTCTTTAATTTTTTTAAATCCTTCTTCGATTGCTTTTTTAAGTTCCTTTAATTTAACTTCACACTCTTCTTTAAGAATCTCTTCAGCTTGTTTCATTAAAAGGGAAATGGTTTCGACTTCTTTCTTTAATTCCTCTTTACTTTCTGCAATGCTTAAAGTTTCCCATTTTTTCTCTTGTTTCCAGCGTTCGCTTTCTTCATAATCTTCAATTTCTTCCAAATCAAAAGCGAATTCTTCTTTAGAAATTTCAGGTTCTTTTAAAAGTTCTTCCAGTCTCCTTTTTCTTCTTTCAAGAGATTTTAATAATGCATAAGTGCTAGAAGCTAATCTTCTTTGCAAGATTAACAAAGCAAAAGCAATGTTTCTTTTTCTTCTTTCTTCTATTCTCCTCAAGGCTAGATTATACTGAGATATCACATAATTTGAAAGTTCGTTATATAGTTTTGTTTCTTTCTCTGAGAGGGTGAATTTTATTGTTCTTGGATAACGATTCGTAAAAATAGGTTTTCCTTCGAAATCTCTTAAGTCTTCTTTCAATCTTCTAATGAATAAAGGGTTATCTTTATTCTTCAAAGATTCATTTATTAGTTCAGGCGTTGAGAAAAAACCTGGACTTAAAAGATCGAGAAAAAGCCTGAAATTTTCTGGATCTCCTTTGTGAGGGGTGGCAGTAAGAAATAATAAATGAGTTGAATTTGCTGAAATAACTTCCCCCAATCTGTATCTTTCTGTTTTTGATAGTCTATTGCCATATTTGTAAGCTGCCATTTTATGAGCTTCGTCGACTATTACTAGATCCCAATCTACGCTCTGAAGAGAAGGCAAAATGTCTTTTTGCTTTGCAAAGTCCATAGAAGTAATTACTTGATTTTCTCTCTCCCAAGGATTTTCTCTATAAAGAGCCTCAAAAGAATTTCTGTCAATGATTGTGAAATGTTCTTGAAACTTTTCTTTCAACTCTCTTCTCCATTGATCCTTTAAATGTCCTGGAACGACTATAAGAGTTCTTTCAATAACCCCTCGGAGTTTTAACTCTTTATGGATTAAACCAGCCATTATTGTCTTTCCTGCTCCAGGGTCATCTGCAATTAAAAATCTGATTTTTGGCAATTTTAAAATGTATCCGTATACTGCCTCAATTTGAAAAGGTAAAGGGTCTACTTTAGAAATGTTCATTGCCAAGAGGGGATCGAAATCTGAGGCAAAACGATAGCGCTCAGCTTCCAAACCCAAAAAAGTCTCTTCTCCAGGAGAAGAAAAGTCAAGAGGCAATTCTTCAGTTTTTATTTTCTCTAAATCTTTTTCTGAGAGAAGTTGGTCGACATGCTTTCCTGAGTAAATAGTAACTCCAACAAGATGGATATAATTGCCGATTTCCTCGATTTTTTTAACTTCAACTGGCTCTGGCCAAAATGGTCCTTTTATAATTGAACCTTCTTTGAACATTTTGAACTGGTAAAAATTCTTTTCCAATTATATCAATTTTTGTTCTTTAATTTAAATTGCTCTTGACAGAAAATGGTTTTTGATTACATTCGAAAGGAAATTATGGCAAAACCGTTTAAAAATGGTAAAAAAATGGAAAAATTTAGAGATAAAAGAAAGAGGAAAGGTGAACAAATTAAGTATTGACTATAATTTTAGAATTTAGTAAACTAAAATAAATTTATTATGAGAGAGACGAATTTTATGACAGCACGAAAAATAAAAACAAAAAACTTAACTGTTTGGTTTAGATGGAAAAATCGAACGTTCCACATTCTGGATATAGAAAAGCCAGTTATGATACCAGGAAAACTATTTATGCCGCTAAGCGAGTAATCAACATCGCGAATTTTCTGATTCAAATTCCCTCTGTTAGAGGGATTTTTTATTTTTTAAAGGTCGGTTACATGAAAGCCACGAATTAAAATATGAATTGTAAATAGAAGAAATAAAAAATCAAAATCCAAACGGAAGTGGAAAAGGAATCTATCGAAGAGTTCCGAAAAATTTATAAAGAAAAATTCAAAGAAGATTTAACAGAAAACGAAGCCTTAGAAAAAGCAAGGAAATTTTTGAAACTCTTTAAAATCATCTGTCTCCAAGATAGGAGGAGTTCTGCACGATATAAAACCAAAAATATTTCAGACTTTCATGGAGGATAAACTCATTAGGATTGGCGAAATACTTCCTTTTTTAAAAGAAAAATTTAAGAGCTATTCACAAAGCAACTTAATAAGAGTCAAGAAAAATTTCTCAAAAATTCCTAATGATCTGTTGGAAGTTTTAGCGAAAACGCGATTAAGTAATTATGAGATACGATGCATCCTGGTAATCCTTCGAAAGACTTTCGGTTGGAACAAAAAAGAGGATTACATTTCTCTCTCTCAATTCGCACGGAAGATGGGAGTCCGAAAAAGTCATGTGTGGCGCACTCTCAAACGATTGGAGTGGAGAAAAATTATCAAAAGAAACAACAAAAAAATCGCTATTAACTTTAATTATCAAGAATGGAGAGAATTACCAAGGGGAGCAACAATTACCAAATCTGGTGTAAAAGTTGCCAATTCAGGTAAAAAAGTTGCCGATTTGAGAAACTACAAAAAACACTTCACAAAAGAAATCATACAAAAAAAAGAAAATTCCTCCTCTTTTAGTGAAAAAACAATTAAAGAATTGGAAAAAGAAGGATTTACATGGGAAGGCTCTTTCTTAAAAGATAAATTTGGAAAGAAATGGAAACCACATTTTAAGAACTATGAAATGCGGTGGGCTCAAAGAAAATGGTGGGTCCTACAAAATGGTGAGTGGCTTGAATTTGTAGGATCTGAGAAAGAAATTGAATGGAAAAAATTCAAAAAATAGAGAAAAATGGGAAAACTAAAACATGGCCGTAAAAAACGGTAAAAAAACTGAATACAAGAGAGATTTAAGAACTGGAAGGTTTATAAGAGGGACTGCGCCAGGACCTGGCAGGCCAAGAGGAAGAAAAGATTTCTGGAGTAATTTTCAAACAGCGATTGAAGCAATTGCGAAAGATTTAAAGATAAAAAAAGATCCAGAACAAATTTGTATTGAAATCGTAAAAAGAGGAATCATTGAGGCTTTGAAAGGAAAATATCGATTTTGGTGTAACTTAATGGACAGATTATTTGGAAAACCCAAGATTACAATTGAAAATAGTGAAGAACAAGAAAAACTTGAGAGATTGAAGGAAATAGCTGAAGCGATAAAAAAAATAGCTGAAAAATGATCTTGGAAAAAGAAAAATTTATTCTTTATAATGAAGATGGACACCGCCCATTTTTATCTCGAGAACAAGAAGGGGTAGTTCCTGTTCCGTTCTCGAGAGAGGGCGGTGTCCACAGGACTACCCCTTTTGGTTAAAAGGTCAAATGGAAAATGGAAATGAAGAAAGAACAAAAAATTAAATATTTCTTGTATGCTAGGAAATCTTCAGAATCTGAAGATAGACAAGTAGCCTCGATTGAATCTCAAATTGATGTTTTAACTGAAATGGCAAAGAGAGAAGGATTAGAAATTGTTGACATTATTTCAGAAGCAAAATCAGCAAAAGCTCCAGGAAGACCAGGTTTTAATAAAATGATTGAAAGAATTTACAAAGGGGAAGCCCAGGGAATTATTTGTTGGAAATTGGATAGGTTAGCCAGAAATCCAATTGATGGTGGGAAAATTCAATGGATGTTACAGCAAGGAATAATAAAACATATTAAAACACACGAAAGAAGTTATTATCCCAAAGATAATGTTTTGATGATGTCGGTTGAGTTTGGAATGGCAAATCAATTTGTTTTAGATTTAAGCGAAAACACAAAGAGAGGACAGAAAGCAAAAGCAGAAAGAGGTTGGTATCCAGGACACGCTCCTGTAGGTTACACCCATCATCCTTTCAAGAGAAAAGGAGAAAAAGAAATTATTAAAGATCCTGAGAGATTTGATTTAGTTAGAAAAATGTGGGACTTAATGCTCACTGGAGCTTATAGTCCTCGTCAAATCCTAAAAATTGCTACTGAAGAATGGGGGTTTAGAATGCCAAACGGAAAACCTATGGCTTTAAGCACAATTTATAGAATGTTTTCAAATCCTTTTTATTGTGGAATTTTTGAATGGCCAAAAGGAAGCGGAAATTGGTATGAAGGAAAACACGAACCTATGGTGACAAAGGAAGAATATGACAGAGTTCAAGCTTTATTGGGAAAGAAAGGAAATCCAAGGCCAAAATCTAAGTTTTTTGCTTTTAGAGGATTAATTAAGTGTGGAGAATGTGGATGTTCAATTACAGCTGAGGAAAAAATAAAAGTTCAAAAGAATGGAAATGTTCACCGCTATGTTTACTATCATTGCACAAAAAAGAGAAATCCAAACTGTTCACAAAGATCTATTGAAGAAAAAGAATTAGAGAGACAAATAATTGAAATTTTAGAAAGAATAACAATTCCTCCTGAATTTTGTCGGTGGGCAATAAAACAATTGAAAATTGAAGCTAGAAAAGAAATGGAAGATAGGAATAGAATTTTAGAAAATCAAAGAAAAGCTTATGAAAGGTGCATAAAAAAGATTGATGCTTTAATCGAAATGAAAATGAATGGAGAAATAACGCAAGAGGAATTTTTGAGAAAGAAAGCTGAATTGGAAAAAGAAAAGTTAAGACTTCAAGAATTACTCAATGATACTGACAAAAGAGTGAGTGATTGGTTAGAAAAAGCAGAAAAGGTATTTAATTTTGCTTTGGAAGCTAAAAAGAAGTTTGAAAATGGCACTTTAGAAGAAAAAAGATTGATTTTAGCTTGTTTAGGTTCGAACCTCCTTTTAAAGGATAAAAAATTGATAATTTCAATAGAAAAACCGCTCATCTTGATGGAAAAGGCTTCGGAAGAGGTAAAGAATATAAATCAAAGGTTAGAACCTCTCAAAAATGGTAAAAATGAACCTAAATTTGAGGAAGTTTACGCAAAGAGTCGCATACTGCTCCGGGGGTGGGACTCGAACCCACGACCTACTGGTTAACAGCCAGCCGCTCTACCAGCTGAGCTACCCCGGAATGTCACAAAGCGCAGCTTTGAACGATAAACTTTAAACTGTAAACTCTAAACTTTATATAACTTATTTAAAAGAAATTTTCAAATGTTTGCGAAAACCCGCTAATTGGGCGATAAGTTTTTCAACTTTGTTAATAAATTTTCGATGAAGATTTTTA
>Ga0190361_1000417_pt1 | contig 17213 bp, 17 predicted proteins | sample 48721845_MG_FD_161273 | JGI IMG/M metagenome (GOLD analysis project Ga0190361, IMG submission 161273) | Hydrothermal vent microbial mat bacterial communities from Southern Trench, Guaymas Basin, Mexico - 4872-18-4-5_MG | ecosystem: Environmental > Aquatic > Marine > Hydrothermal vents >... | reverse complement strand
CGTCTCCTTGGGGCGTCCTGACTGGCACGCCAAAGCGTTTTCCTCTATCGCAGAATAGCCGAGTTTCTGTGCCAGGAATTGGCGGTCAACGGGACCAGGTGCGCCAAAACCCGCCCCTGTCCCCAGCGGGCATCTGTCAAGCCGCCTCATCACAAACTCCAGAAACTCAACATCGTCCTGCAGCATCTCCGCGAACGAGCCCAACCAAAGCCCAAGCGTTGTGGGCATAGCGCGCTGGGTGTGTGTGTAGCCAGGCAGTGGCGTTTTCTCATAACGGCGAGCCAGATTTTTGAAGGTTTGCGCCAGGGTAGATGCTGACGCGGCGATTTTTGCCAGATGTTCGCGACAGAACATCCGCACCGCGTTGAGTATCTGCTCGTTGCGGCTGCGGAAAAGATGCACCTTCATTCCCACTTCGCCCGCATTTCGCACAAGGAAGTTCTCAATTGTTGAGTGGCAATCCTCATCGTGCTCGCCGATTTTGAGGTCGCCGCGTTTGATGAGGTAGTCCAGTTGGTCAAAGGCGTGGTTGAGCGTTGCCATTTCGTCAGCGGAGAGGAAGCCGAGTTTGTGGAGCATTTCGGCGTGTGCGCGTGTGGCAGCGGCATCGTAACGCAGAAACTCCACATCCACCTCGCGGTCGGTGTCAACAGTGAACTCTTCAATCTGCGGCATAAGCGGACTGTCGCCTGCGTCCCACATCCGCGGCATCACTTCCCCTCCAAATGACGGTGCAGTTGCGCTATTCGGCGCATCTGAAGACTGTAAAGTTCAATGAACGGAGCGCTCGCTTTATGGTTGAACCACGACTCAGCCTCAAATGTCGCCAGACGCGCATCAAGCAATGAATACTGACTGCGCACAGCCAATGCAACACAATTCCCCTTATAGAGTTCCACGGTGACACTTCCTGTGACGAAGCGATTTGCGCTTTCAAAGAGGGCGTCCAAATCCGCGCGTGCGGGTTCATACCACAGCCCATCATACACAAAACGCACCCATAGCGGCTCCAGACGCCGCTTCAGCAGCAACTGCTCCTTTGTCATCACCAGCGTCTCAAGCGCTTTGTGCGCTGTTATCAGAATATGCGCCGCCGGCGACTCATACACCCCTCTCACCTTCAAACCCACTATCCTGTCCTCGTGCACCACCGCCACACCAACTCCGTGCAGCGCTCCTATGCGGTTCAACTTCCGCACCAACTCAACACCACCCATCCGTTCCCCGTTGAGTCCTACAGGTAAACCCCGCTCAAACTCCACATCCAGACGGACAGGCTCATCGGGTGCGTTTTGGGGGGTGCTGCAGACGCATAAGGCTTCCTCAAGGCGTGGAACCTCCGCCGCATCCTCTATTTCCCTGCCCTCGCTTGTCACTCCCCATAAATTGTCGTCGTGGGAATAAGGCGAGCGTTTCACCACCGAGACATCAATATTGTGTTTCTTGGCGAACTCCAGTTCCTCGCTGCGACCCATTCCCCATTCCCGCACAGGCGCCACAATTTTTGCTTCCGGCCACAAAGAGAGTATTCCCATATCAAAACGGACTTGGTCGTTTCCCTTACCTGTGCAGCCGTGTCCGATGGCATCCGCTCCCACTTCGTGCGCCTTCTCCACCGCCACATCAGATGTTACCACCCGCCCAAGCGGCGTGGACAGGTAATAACCGTTGTAGCAGGCGTTGGCGAGTATCGCTTTGGTGACACAATCGCTGTAAAACCGCTCCGTCGCATCCACCACCAGCGCATCCTCTGCGCCAAGACGCAACGCACGCTCCCGCACCACATCCAAATCGTCAGCCATCTGACCAAGATTCACCGTCAGAGTCACCACCTCACAGCCGTAGTTCTCCTTCAACCAGGGTATCATACAGGATGAGTCCAGTCCGCCCGAATAGAGCAGAAGAACCCGCTTAACTTCACCAACCTTTCCTTCATAACTTGCAACCTTCACATATTCTCCCATCACAAATCCTCCTATTTGACCTTCTTTATCGCCTCATCAAGTGTTTCAATAACGGTGTCAACATTGTCGTTGGAGAAGATAAGTGGCGGTCTGAAGCGTATGGACTTATCGCGTAAGGGTAGGCAGAGAAGACCTGCGTCAAAAGCGGCTTTCCAGAGTTTTGCACGGAAGTCAGCGCTTGGCGTATCAAAAGCGAGCATCAATCCCCGTCCACGCACATTGGTTATCAGACCGTTCTGTTTCTCTGCCCAATCCTGCAGTGAGGCAAGAAAGTATATGCCCACATCAGATGCGTTTGCGACCAGACCTTCCTCTGATATCACCTCAAGATAACGCGCCCCGCGCACAAAATCCACAAGGTTCCCGCCCCAGGTTGAGTTTATCCTCCCCGAAACCGTGAAGACATTTTCCTCCACCTCGTCCACGCGTTCTGTGGCTATTATGCCGCAGACCTGACTCTTTTTGCCGAAGACGATTATGTCGGGCGCGACGCCGAAATGCTGCCAACACCAAAACTTACCTGTCGTCCCACAACCTGTCTGAACCTCGTCAAACACGAGCATCACATCATAACGGTCAGCCAAACTCCTGAGTCCCGCCAGAAATTCGCCACGGAAATGGTTGTCGCCTCCCTCTCCCTGTATCGGCTCAATTATTATCGCCGCATAACGCCATCCTTCCTCCTTCAACGCGTTTTCAAGGGTTGCCAGAACCTCTGCTTCTTTCGCCGCGACATCTGCCTCAACTTCCTCCGTAACGGGGAATGTGAGTTTGGGGTTCGGCAGCATAAGCCATTGAAGCCGTGGGAACAGGTCAATCTTTGCGCCGCTAATGTGTGTGCAGGAAAGGGCGTAACCTGTTCTGCCGTGAAACGCCTCATCAAAGTAGACCACCTTGTCTGCAGGTGGTTTTCCGAGAGTGGCGTTCTTTTTGGACTTCCAGTCAAAGGCGCATTTGAGGGCGTTTTCCACCGCTACGGCACCGCCAGCAACGAAGAAGAGATGCTTAAATCCGCGCGGAGATGCAATTCGGGCAAAAACATCCACCGATTCGGCAAGAAGCGTTGTGTAGACATCAGAGTTGGCGGGGTTGGCAAGCGCCGCCTCAAGAAGGCGCTCTTTGAAACCCTCCTCCAGCACTGCGGGGTGGTTGTGCCCAAGCGGCAGCGAGGCAAAGTAACTGTAGCAGTCCAGAAAGAGTTTTCCTGTTGCCGCATCTTTCAACCAGACCCCTTCACTGCCTTTTAAGTCCACCACTATGGGGAAACCGTCCACAAGAATGTGTTTGGAGAGCCGCTCCAGAACTTCAGCCGCTTTGATAGAACAGGAAACTACCATCACAAATCCTCCAAAATTAATGACTTACAAGGGAAAGGTGAGCAGGAAAAGATGAAATGATAGTGGTAGGCGCGTTAGCGCCTTCGTCGGTGACGATGCAGTATGTTCCAGACAGAAACAAACACCACAAAGACTTCCGAAAAAAGCCTGACGGTTATATAATCAGTGGCGATGGAGGTGTCAAGCATTATTATGCAAAAGTGGCGAAAAATTTTGCGCACCGTTTCAGTTTTTGCTTGACCCGACTGGGATAAAACAGAATTAAGGAAGCAAAATTTTGCAGGAAAGAGTTATGAAGGCGTTTCTTGAGTTGGCGGATGGCACAAAGTTGTATGGAGAGGCGAAGGGGGCGCTGCGCTCCGTCTCCGGGGAGGTTGTTTTCAACACATCTATGGTGGGTTATCCTGAAGCGATAAGCGACCCGTCCTATTACGGGCAGATACTGGTGTTTACGCAGCCGATGATAGGCAATTATGGGGTTCCTGTGTCTGGCAGGGATAGGTGGGGTCTACCTTTGGGTCTGGAGTCTTACCGTGCGCAGGTTCGTGGTATTGTTGTGCAGGAATTGTGGGAGGGTGTTGGGCATCCTGAGATGGAGCGGCGGCTTGTGGATTGGTTGTGTCAGGAAGGGGTTGTGGCGTTATGCGGGGTGGACACCCGCGCGTTGACGAAGCGCCTGCGGGAGTGTGGCACGATGTTGGGGCGGATTGTGGTGAACGGGGATGTTCCGGAGTGGGATGACCCGAACGCACGGGATGTTTTAAGGGATGTGGTCTGGCTGGGGAGACGGCGGTTTGGGAGTGGCAAAAGGCGGGTTCTTGTTGTTGACTGCGGCTGCAAAGCATCAATTCTGCGCAGCCTTCTTGAGCGGGAGGTCACAGTTTTGACGCTGCCGTATGGAGAGGACATTTTAAGGTGCGTTGACGATGTGGATGGTGTTTTGTTGAGCAACGGACCTGGGGATCCCGCAAAGGCTGAGCGGCTGATAGAGCAGGTGAGGGAGTTGTTGCGGCGCGGTGTAGCGGTGTTTGGGATATGTCTTGGGAATCAGATTCTTGGGCTTGCGGCGGGTGCGAGGACATACAAACTGCGTTACGGGCATCGCTCTTCCAACCAGCCGGTGGAGGATTTGCGCACAGGGAGGGGTTTTGTGACGAGTCAGAACCACGGATTTGCTGTGGATGGGGGGAGTCTGCCGTCTGGTTGGGAGGTGACGCACAGAAACGCCAATGATGGGACGGTTGAGGGTGTGGCGGCTGATGGTCTGCGGGCGTTTGGGGTGCAGTTCCATCCTGAGGCGCGTCCTGGACCTACGGATGCGGCTTATCTGTTTGACACCTTCTTGGAGGCGCTGGTTTGAGGAAGGTGCTGCTTTTGGGCAGCGGCGCGTTGAAAATCGGTGAAGCAGGTGAGTTTGACTATTCAGGCTCTCAGGCGATAAAGGCGTTCAAGGAAGAGGGGTTGGAGGTGGTGCTTGTCAACCCCAACATAGCGACGGTGCAGACGGATGTGGACTTTGCGGACAGGGTATATTTTCTTCCTGTTGAGCCGCACTTTGTGGAGGAGGTGATAAAGAAGGAGCGTCCTGACGGGATAGCGTGTTCGTTTGGTGGGCAGACGGCGCTGAACTGCGCGGTTGCTTTGGAGGAAGCAGGTGTTCTTTGGCGTTATGGTGTTGAGGTTTTGGGGACGCCGATAAAGGCGATAAAGGACACAGAGGACAGAGCGCGTTTTGCGGGTCGCCTGCATCAATGGGGCGTGCCGACCCCGCCGGGCGAGACGGTGAGGGATGTTGAGGATGGGGTTTCTGTGGCGGGCAGTATTGGGTATCCGGTGATGGTGCGGATGGCGTTTGCTTTGGGCGGGCGTGGCAGCGGTGTAGCGCGCGATGAGGGGAGCCTGCGCAAGTTGCTGACGGAGGCGCTGCGGGCAGCCCCACAAGCGCTGATTGAGCCGTATCTTGCGAAATGGCGCGAGGTGGAATACGAGGTGATGCGCGATGCGTATGACAACTGTATCTGCATCTGCAATATGGAGAATTTTGACCCGATGGGTATCCATACGGGGGAGTCAATAGTTGTGGCGCCGAGCCAGACGCTGACAAACGACGAATACCACGCTCTACGCGAGGCGGCGATAAAGGTGGTGCGCGGACTGGGTGTTGTGGGAGAATGCAATGTCCAGTTCGCCTTAAGCCACGACGGAAGCAAGTTCTATGTGATAGAGGTGAATGCACGGCTTTCTCGCTCCAGCGCTCTTGCGTCCAAAGCCACAGGATATCCAATCGCTTACATTGCGGCACACCTTGCGCTGGGGCGCAGTCTGCTTGAGTTGAAAAACCGCATAACAGGTGTGACCTGTGCGCTTTTTGAGCCGGCACTGGACTATGTGGTCGTGAAGGTGCCACGCTGGGACCTTAACAAGTTTGCCTATGTGGATGAGCGGATAGGAACGGAGATGAAGTCGGTGGGGGAGGTGATGGCGATAGGGCGCGTCTTTGAGGAGGCATTGCAGAAAGCGCTGCGGATGAGCGAGATAAGCCGTTATGGGCTTGAGGGCAACAGAGCATTTGAGGATTTGGATGCTGCGCTGTCGGAGCCAACGCCGCAGAGGGTGTTCGCTGTGGCGGCGGCACTACGACGCGGCTACTCCATCCACAAAATCTTTCAGTTGACAGGAATATCTCCCCATTTCCTTGAAAGGATAAAGCGGATTGTGGACACCGAACACCGTCTTGCTGGTGAGCCTCTAACACGGGGGTTGCTGCTTTTCGCCAAGCGATTGGGTTTCTCAGACGCCCGGGTTGCCGCCGCTACAGGGAGGACGGAGGAGGATGTGCGGGCGTTGCGCCAAAAATGGCGCATCCGTCCTGTGGTGAAGCGCATAGACACCCTCGCCGCCGAGTATCCCGCAAAAACCAACTACCTCTACCTCACATACAACGCCGCAGAAAGCGACATACCGCCCGCACGACGCCAGAAAAAGCGCTCCGTTCTCGTTTTGGGCTCAGGTCCTTACCGCATCGGCTCTTCCATTGAGTTTGACTGGTGCTGTGTTCAGTGCGTGCGGCGACTGCGCCAACTCAAATACCGCGCTATAATGCTTAACTGCAATCCTGAGACCGTCTCCACCGACTATGATGAATGTGACGCGCTCTATTTTGATGAGTTGACGCTTGAGCGCGTGCTAGACATATGGGAGCACGAGAAACCACGCGGTGTTGTGGTCAGTATGGGAGGGCAGACGCCCAACTCGCTTGCTTTGCCACTTGCACGGCGCGGGGTGCAGATTCTCGGAACAAGTCCACAGTCCATAGACCGTGCCGAAGACAGAAACAAATTCTCCTCGCTGCTGGATGAGTTGGGTGTTGAGCAGCCTGAATGGGTGTCGGCGGACAGCGTGGATGCGGCGTTAAGATTTGCCGCGCGGGTGGGATATCCGCTGCTTGTGCGCCCATCATATGTGCTGAGCGGCGCGGCAATGCGCGTGGTCTATAACGAACGACAGTTGCTGGCTGCCCTGACTCAGGCTGCCGACTGCTCGCCTGAACATCCGGTTGTCGTCTCAAAATTTATTGAAAACGCCAAAGAGATAGAATTTGATGGCATAGCCGCAGAAGGCGAAGTGAAACTCTACGCGATAACAGAGCATGTTGAGGACGCAGGCGTTCATTCAGGCGATGCGACACTGCTGCTGCCTGCACAGAGAATCTGGGTTGAGACGCAGCGGCGGATAAAGCGGATAGCACAGCAAGTAGCGCGGCAACTCCATATCTGCGGTCCCTTCAATATCCAGTTCCTCGCCAAAGAGAACCGAATAAAGATAATTGAGTTGAACCTTCGTTCCTCACGCACATTTCCGTTTGTGAGCAAGGTTTACGGTCGCAACTTCGCGGCTGTGGCAACCGATGCGTTGCTTGGCAGACCACTTGAGCGCACCCGTAAACTTGAGGTGGAACATGTAGCCGTCAAGGTTCCACAGTTCTCGTTTGAGCGTCTTAAAGGCGCCGACCCCATTGTCGGCGTTGAGATGCGCTCAACAGGCGAGGTAGCCTGCATCGGCGAGACGGCAGAGGAGGCGTTCCTGAAAGCACTCTGCGCCACAGGCTTCCCCGTTGAAATCCGTGGCGTCTTCCTTGATGTGGTCAATGAACGCGAAAGGTTCAGATTCATTGAGCCGGTTGAGACACTCATCCGAACAAGACGCTTAAAAATTTACGCGCCAGAACCGTTCTGGGCTTTCCTGCGCTATCACGGCTGCCGCGTTGAGCGCCTAGATTATGCCGATTTAAGGGACGCTATCCTGCGCGGAGACATAGATGTGATGATTCAGATAAGTCGCGACGCATCAGAAGAGGCGCTTGAATGGGGTTACGGCTGGCGCCGAACAGCAGTTGACCTCAATGTGCCCGTCCTGACAAACACAAAATCGGCTCGCCTACTGCTCGTCTCTCTCTCCCAAGACACTGTGGTTAGGGGCATACACGACTGGTCGTATTACTGCGGATAGCAGGGATTTATCAACAATCAAAGAAAACCGTTGACAATAGTTGTTATAGTGTTTCAATTATAACGATGTAGTTCTAATGCCTGTTTGGAGGAGCAATTATGGAAATGACAATTCCGCTTCTTGGCGAGGCTTTTCCCAAAATGACGGTTCAGACAACACACGGTAAAAAGACTGTTCCCGATGACTATGCGGGTAAATGGCTTGTGTTCTTCTCCCATCCTGCTGACTTCACACCCGTCTGCACGACAGAATTCGTTGCTTTCCAGAAACGATACGAACAGTTTAAGAACCTCAACTGCGAGTTGATTGGGCTCTCCATAGACCAGGTCTTCTCTCATATTAAGTGGATTGAGTGGATAAAGGACAAACTTGATGTGGAGATAGAATTTCCCGTGATAGCCGACGACACAGGTCGTGTGGCGAAGCGGTTGGGGCTTATTCATCCTGCCAAGGGCACAAGCACCGTGCGGGCTGTTTTTGTGATTGACCCAAAAGGAATCGTGCGCACAATCATCTATTATCCGCCCGAATTGGGACGCAACATGGACGAGATTCTGCGTGTCGTCAAAGCCCTTACAATAAGTGACAAACACGGTGTCGCCATGCCCGCAAACTGGCCCGAGAACGAACTGGTAGGCAGCAATGTCATCCTGCCACCACCCAAAGACATACAAACTGCCCAAGAACGCCTCAAAGGCGAAGGCTACAAATGCTATGACTGGTGGCTATGCCACAAACCGCTCAAAAGTTAGGAGGAATTGCAATGGCGAAAAGGTATGAGATTTACCGCTGCGAGGTGTGCGGAAATATAGTGGAAGTGCTCGTTGGCGGTGTTGGCAAACTTGTCTGCTGCGGGAAACCCATGACTCTCCTTGCAGAAGCAAAAGAGGACCCAGGTTATGAAAAACACCTCCCTATCGCTGAGGAAACAGAGCACGGATTGAAAGTAAAGGTTGGTAGCGTTCCTCATCCGATGGAGGAGAAGCACCACATAGTTATGGTGGAGGTTGTGACAGAAAACGGGGTTCATCGTCGTTACCTTAAGCCGGGTGAGGCTCCCGAGGCGGTGTTTTGCTCTGTAGGCGAAAAACCTGTTGCGCTGAGGGAATACTGCAACCTGCACGGGTTGTGGCGTAACGAGAGGATGGGTTAAGAAAGCCCGCAGGCGCTCTTTATGCTGGATAAGGAACTATCCACAAGTTCAACCCGCCTGCGCAAAACAGATAGAAGGGAGTCACATGTTCAAAGCGGTCAAAGTAACAGAGCAAGTTTTCTGGGTTGGGCTGTGGATTGGGGTGTGCGCGATTTTCACGGCTGCCTCACCCGCCGCGGCACAACCCACAACGCGTTCCTAATCACCGCAAAGAGATGAAAACAGAACCAGAAGAACCTATTTGTGTGCAGTTTGCCCCTACAGAAAAAGATTTGGACAGATGTCTTGATTTGGGCGCAAGAACAGGGAAAAGATTTGAAAGGCGGCAGACGGCGAGTAAACTCCCCCTGCACTTGTAGGAGTTTTGCTGTGCCCTACCGCTGGCGTGTTGAAGTGGATGAAGAAAAGTGCGATGGTTGTGGCAAGTGCATCAGCGCCTGCCCTGAAGGTGTGCTTGCCATAATTGATGGAAAGGCGAGGGTCGTCAACGAATCGGCGTGTGATGGTGTGGGGGCGTGTCTTAAGGTCTGTCCGCACAATGCGATAAAGGTGGAGCGTGTTGAGGTTGCGGAAGTTTCCTGTCCCCATTGTGCACTGACTTTGAAGACCGCGCTTGCCAACTGGCCGATACAGTTGGGGCTTATTCTTCCTGGCGCCTCCTTCCTTAAAGGCGCAAATTTGCTTGTATGCGCTGACTGTGTCGCACCGCTCTGCCAAAACTTCCATTCCGAAATCGCCAAAGACAGGGTCGTTGTTATGCTGTGCCCTATCCTTGACGATGCAGGTGCGCACAAGGACAAACTGATAAGAATATTTCGTGAGGACAGACCCGCATCGGTTGCGGTGGCTCATGTGGGAATACCCTGTTGTGAAAAACTGCTTGCCCTTGTCAGAGAAGCGATGGCAAAAGCAGGTTTGTTAAAGAAAGTTGAGGTTTTCAGGGTTGGCGTTGACGGCAGTCTGGAGAAGTTTTGATGAAATGTCCCGGTCAGGACAGGCGTTTTTGGAAGTTTGAAGATATCTGCGTAATAAAATGTCCGAACTGTGGGCGGGTTTTGGAGTTTTTCAAAGATGAGCCCCGCCTTAGGTGTAAAGGTTGTGGTGAGATTGTGTTCAATCCGCGCAAGGACTTTTCCTGCGCGGCTTGGTGTCCGTTCGCAGAACAATGTCTTGGTCTTAAAGCCAAATATTTTAAGGAGGGAGGTATGAGCATTAAGGGGACAAGGACAGAGAAGAACATTCTGATGGCGTTTGTGGGTGAGAGTCAGGCGCGCAACCGCTACACCTTCTTCGCCTCAAAAGCCAAAAGCGAGGGGCATCAGGCGATAGCGGCGATTTTTCTTAACACAGCGGAGCAGGAGAAGGAGCACGCCGAGCGACTGTTTGAGTTCCTTGAGGGTGGCGATGTTGAGATAAGCGCCACCTATCCTGCAGGCAAAGTCGGCACGACACTTGAAAACCTAAAAGCCGCCGCTGATGGCGAAAACTATGAGCACACAAAAATGTATCCGCAATTCGCCGCCGTCGCACGCGAGGAAGGCTTTGAGGGGATAGCGAAAACCCTTGAGTCCATCGCGGCTGCGGAGCGCTATCACGAGGCGCGTTACAGAAAACTCATAGAGCATCTTGAGAAGGGCACACTTTACAAAAGCGACACTCCTGTTAAATGGCGTTGCACAAATTGCGGTTATGAGCACGAGGGGAAAGAACCCCCTGAGAAGTGTCCCGCCTGCGACCACCCGCGCGGTTACTACATCCGTTCAGATTGGTGGTTCTGATTCCTGAAAGTTTGGCTTATGTGTGCGGCAATGGGCGCAAAAGTGAGTTTGAACCGCTCAAAACCCGCTAATCCTTGACTTTGTTTTCTGCAAAAGTTAACCTCTTATGCGCGTTGGGAGGATTTGATGCGCAAACGTTTTTGGCGCGCTCAGATAATTTTGCATGCGGAAAGGTTCAATCCGAGCATTACCACAAAGGAGTGGTTGGAGAAGCGGTTAGGTATTCCCAGAGTTACTCGCTTTATCAACGCTGTCAGTATTGCGGTGTGTGAAACAAGAGAACTTGTTTTTGAGGCAACACCTTATAATGTTAAGTTAACGGGCAGAGACGGCGAGTCTGTGTTGCAGTATGCGCAACGGTTGGTTGAAGCGCTCCCGGAAACGCCTTATAGCGGTGTGACGATACTCTTTTCCTATAGACTGCGCGGCGAAAGACGCAGGGAGAGATGGTTTAAGAAACTGGCTCCGTTTGCTGAAGAAGTCATTCCACAGCATCCCGCTGATGTCTCCTTGAGATGGAGACTGTTGGACGATGGTTCGGAGTCGGTTGTTGAGGTCTCAACGGTTGCCGAAAAAAAGATGCTGCTTGTTACAGTGCGCACGCGCACAGATGCAAATAAGGAGGAGATTCTACGCGCTTTGGCGACAGTATATGAAAAGAACCGGATGTTGGAGAAGGACCTTGAGGAGGCTGGGCTTTGAAACTGTGGTTTGTGCAATTGGAGGCGGATGAGCAGACAGACTATACAAGGCAGAAAGGCACAATGCATGGGCTGCCATTTTACATTAAAGAGCGCGCTTCAGAGGAGCCTATCAATGTATTGACTGTGAAAATGTTGGAGCGGTTAATAGAGTTCCGCGTGCGTTCATTACTGCAGAGGTTTAATGCTTCGGAGCAGGTATGGGAGTTTATCAAAAGCAGAAAACTTCAATTGGGGTTTGTTCGGGTGATGGATATCCTTTTTGATGTTCTGCCGAACGCGCAGGTGCGCTTTGAATTTTCCGAAGACCCCGAAGATCCCGATTTCAATTTTATAGCGATAGAGGTTGATGTCAGCAGCCCACAAGAAGCGCTTCGGGTCAGTAGAGAGTTCGCAAAGCGAAGGGCAGATTTGCCGGATGATGAATGGTCGGCTTTCTGTCTGGTGCCGAATGTGAGGCGGTCTGATGGATGAACCCTAACCGTTTCGCGGACCTTGCAAGAAGGCTTATGCACAATATTTCCGTTGAGGCGCAGAGGACGGCTGTCGGTCGCTTCTATTATGCTGCTCACCACTCTGCTTTCGCGCTTCTTGTAAGTCGTGGTCACAGACCGCCATCGCAAAAATGGAGAAGACATAAATGGGTAATAGATGAGTTGAGAGGATTCTGTCCGATTGCGGCTGATTTCCTGCACCAGATGGCTGAGCGCCGTAGGCGGGCTGACTATGACCTTCAGCAGCATCATGATGCTTGGTTTCATAAGGGCAATCTTCAATATGTGTCTGCTCTCTACAAGGAGTTCTTAGCCGAACTTAAGAAATGTTAGAAGTTGTTGTGTGCAACGCGCGCAAAAACAGGTTCCTGCTCGCAAACGGTGTTGAGCATTGCGCTGCAAATAGGTTATTCTTGACTTATGTGCGGGGGGGATTATCATCTTGCGTCAACCACAGAGGTAAGGAGAGGTTCTATGTCGGACGCGGTTCATTTTTTTACATCAGAAGCGGTTGCTGTTGGGCATCCCGATAAGGTGGCGGATCAGATATCTGACGCGATACTGGATGCGATACTGGAGAAGGACCCAGTTGCACGGGTGGCGGTGGAGACGCTTGTTGCGACGGGGATGGTCTTCGTCACAGGGCAGATAACGACCGAATGCTATGCCGACATACCAAAGGTGGTGCGACAGACAATACGCGGCATAGGATATACTGACCCTGCAGTGGGTTTTGACTGGGAGACCTGTGCGGTTTTGACAGCGATAGACGAGCAGTCGCCTGACATAGCGATGGGCGTGATACGCGAGGACGGGCAAATCGGTGCCGGTGACCAAGGCATAATGATAGGATACGCCACTGACGAGACCCCCCAATATATGCCGCTTCCGATGATGCTTGCGCGCAAACTGATGATGCGCCTCGCCGAAGCGCGTGAACAGAACATTCTCAACTTCCTCCGCCCAGACGGCAAATGCCAAGTCACCGTCCAGTATGAGGGCAGAAAACCTGTGCGCGTGGACACCGTCATACTTTCTGCCCAGCATAAAGATGTGCCGATAGAGACGGTGCGTGAAGGATTGCTTGAGGAGGTGATACGCAAGGCAATACCTGAAGAGTTGCTGGATAGCAAGACGCGCTTTTTCATAAATCCGACAGGGCGCTTTGTGGAAGGCGGTCCCAAAGCGGACACGGGTCTGACGGGGCGCAAGGTGATAGTGGACACATACGGCGGCAGAGCAGGACACGGCGGGGGCTGTTTCTCGGGCAAAGACCCGACAAAGGTGGATAAGTCGGCGTCCTTTATGGCGCGATATGCGGCGAAAAATGTGGTCGCCGCAGGACTGGCAAGAGAGTGCGAGATTCAGGTGGCATATGCTATCGGCGTTCCAGAACCCATAGCGATTTTTGTTGACACAATGGGCACAGGCGTTCTGCCGGATGCCCAGATACGGCGCATCGTCGCCAAGTTGTTTGACTTCCGCCCCGCGCGGATGATTGAAACCCTCAACCTGCGCCGCCCGATTTACCGCGAAATGGCGGCAAACGGCTACTTCGGGCGCGATGGCGAGCGCTTCAGTTGGGAACGCCTTGATATGGTGGATGCCCTTCGTAATGAGGCGAAAATCTGAACCACTTTGAGGAGAAATTGATGGGAGAGCAAGGGAGTGACATTGCTGATTTGGAGTTAGCGGATGCGGGTTTGCGACGCATTATGTGGGCTGACCGCTTTATGCCTGTTCTGGCGCTGATAAGAGAGCGTTTTAGCAAGGAGCGCCCACTGGATGGACAGCGTATCGGAGCCTGTTTGCATGTCACAACAGAGACAGCCAACCTTATAAGGACGCTGCTTGCGGGTGGCGCAAAGGTGGCGCTGTGCGCGTCCAATCCACTGTCAACACAGGACGATGTGGCAGCAGCACTGGTTAAGCATTTTGGTGTCTCCGTCTTTGCCGTTCGTGGTGAGGACAATCAGCGCTATTATGACCACATAAACGCCGTTCTGGACACAGAGCCGACCATAACAATAGATGATGGCGGTGACCTTGTCTCAACGATACATGCAAAGCGCCCGCAATATGCCGATAAAGTGCGTGCTTCAATGGAGGAGACCACCACAGGACTCATCCGTCTGCGCGCTATGGAGCGCGACAACGCCTTAAAGATTCCCGTTATCGCTGTCAACGATGCCAACACAAAGCATCTCTTTGACAACCGTTACGGAACAGGGCAGTCCACATTGGACGGCATAATAAGGGCGACAAACATTTTGCTTGCTGGCAGGACGGTGGTGGCGTGCGGTTACGGGATGTGCGGTAGGGGGTTTGCGATGCGCGCTCGTGGGATGGGCGCCAAGGTCATAGTGACAGAGGTTGACCCAATAAGGGCGCTTGAGGCGGCGATGGACGGATTTTCTGTTATGCGTCTTATTGACGCCGCACCCCTTGGTGATATCTTCTGCACACTCACAGGCGACAAACATGTGATACGGCGCGAGCATTTTGAAAGGATGAAAGACGGTGCGATTGTCTGCAACTCCGGGCATTTCAATGTGGAGATAGATATTCCCGCACTTGAGAAGATGGCGCAGGAAGTGGAGAGAGGGGTGCGTCCGCTTGTGGACCGCTATGTGTTGCGCGACGGGCGCTCTATCTACCTCCTTGCAGAAGGGCGCCTTGTCAATCTCGCCGCTGCTGAAGGACATCCCGCCTCCGTTATGGATATGTCTTTTTCTGTTCAGGCTCTTTGTGCCGAGTTTGTTTCAAAAAATGCGCGCCTGCCCGTTCGCGTCCATCCCGTCCCGTATGAGATTGACCAGCAGGTCGCGCGTCTCAAACTCCGCTCTATGGACATCTCCATTGACGAACTGACCGCGGAGCAGAAAGAGTATCTGGCGTCATGGCAGGAAGGAACATAACTCATCCGCTGCTTGAGGGGTTGAGGCAACAGTTGCGCCGTTCTGGTGTAGACGCGCCGCTTTGCTGGCGGGGTAGGGCAGGCAGAGGTGACATAGCCGTTGCAGGTCTTGCGCCTGCGCTTAAAAGTGGCGCCGCAAAAATACTTTATGCGCCACATCAGCGTCTCCTCCCAAAACAGGCGCAAAAAAGTGTTGTAGCACCTTTCGGTCTTGATGTTTTCGCAGACGCCGACCCAGAGCGTGGACGCTCCATTGTGACTCTTGATACTTCCTTCGTCACCACATTTATGTTGGATGCGGGCGGCATCAGCAAAACGGTCGCACTGCTTGCGCCGTTTCTTCATAAGCGTGATGACATTTTTCTTGTTGTTGCGGTTTTCGGAGAGGTGGAACAGCCGGGTGAGGCTTTGGGAAGGGTGGTGGAGGAGTATGGGCTTGAGCGTCGTTTTTTGGCGCTTGATTTGGTAGAAGAGGGTGAGGTAGGTGATGTGGTGGCGGCGTCGGGGGCGGTTTTTTGGTATTGCAATGGTTGGGAGTATCCGCAGGCGATATTCGGCGCGGCGGTTCTGGGCATCCCCGCCGTTGTTGCAGGAGACGCAGACTGGCTGCGTAACTACGCGGTGGTTTGTGAGGAAGATGCGGTTTCTGTGGCGTTAGATGCTGTTTTTGGGAGGAGACTTCCCGCCGTGGAGGTCAGATGGCGTTGGTGCGATGTTGCCGCAAAGGTTGCTGCCGCGCTGGAAGGCTCATCTTATTCGGCGGAAGCATAGCAGCGCGGTTTTACCTTAAACGCGAATAGAAAGAAACTGCGCCCGGGAGGACTCGAACCTCCAACCTGCGGATTAAGAATCCGCTGCTCTGCCGATTGAGCTACGGGCGCTGCAGTAAAGCAATAACGCAAAGGTGAGGGCGCGTCAAGGAAGAGTCGCCCCTCTTTACAAAAATTATTCCCGCAGTCCCACAAAGAGCGGTTCAGGTGAGACCTCGCCTGCCGAGAATGTCTCCCAAGTCGCTTTGATTTGCGCTGCGATTTCGTGTTCGGTTATGTCGCGTCCACCGAGTCCATAAATCCTGCTGACAACGGGGGTTGTGATACGCCGCTCCTGAAAAGTCGCTCTCACCTCGTGCGCAAGCGGTCCACCCAGACCGAAACTGACCGCGCGGTCCCACACACTGACAAGCGCCGCAGACGAAAGCACATCAAGCAACGCGTCTTTCGGCAGCGGTCTGAAAACGCGCAATCGCAGCAACCCCACAGGCACACCCTCCTTGCGCGCTATATCCACCGCTTCAATTGCCGTTCCGGAGAACGACCCCATCCCTATCACCACCATCTCGGCGTCGTCGGTGCGGTATGTGTCAAAGAAGCCGTATCTGCGTCCTGAAATTTCCTCATATTCGGCAGCGACCTGCAGTATCACATCTTGCGCATTCTTCATCGCCTCAACCTGCGGACGCTTATGCTCAAAATAGTGCGGCGGCAAGTCCAACCCACCCAGCGTTATCGGGTTGTCCACATCCAGAACGGTGTAGACGGCTTTGCGCTCGCCTATAAAGCGCTTCACCTCCGATGCCGGCAGAACCTGCAAATCCTGCATCGTATGGCTTGTGATGAAGCCATCATAGCAGACCATAACGGGCAGTTGCACATCGGGATGTTCGGCGATGCGCACCGCCTGAATCAGGTTGTCGTATATTTCTTGGGAGTTCTCAGAGAAGAGTTGTATCCAGCCTGTGTCGCGGGCGCCCATCGCGTCGGAATGGTCGCAATGGATGTTTATCGGTCCGCTTAAAGCGCGGTTGACCACTGCCATAACGATTGGCAGGCGATAAGATGCGGCAATGTAAAGCATCTCCCACATAAGGGCGAGTCCCTGCCCACTGGTGGCGGTGAGTGTGCGTGCGCCGGCTGCAGCGGAGCCGATGCAGGCGCTCATCGCGGAATGCTCGCTCTCCACGGTTATCAATTCCGTGCGGATTTCACCATCGTGCACGAACCGCGCCACATCGTGCATCAACTCCGTCTGCGGCGTTATCGGATACGCCGCCACCACATCTGGCTCTATCTGCTTGAACGCAAACGCCGCCGCCTCATTGCCTGTCAACGCTGTCAACTCCTGCTTCACCATCTTCCCTTATCCCCTACTCAAAGCGACCAATTTTAGCGGGAATCTTGGCTCGGGTAAAGAAAAATCGCACATATACTCTGCTGCCCTTAACCTGACAGAAGACACGCCGCTTGGAAAGCCCAACCCACACCCAAGTCGCAGAAATCCTGCTGTCCAACCAGAACCACTGATGCCTACTTTGCGGTTGGGTCAACAAGACGCCCGATGAACAAAATCGCCCCGCTCTTTCT
>Ga0190361_1000416_pt1 | contig 17292 bp, 9 predicted proteins | sample 48721845_MG_FD_161273 | JGI IMG/M metagenome (GOLD analysis project Ga0190361, IMG submission 161273) | Hydrothermal vent microbial mat bacterial communities from Southern Trench, Guaymas Basin, Mexico - 4872-18-4-5_MG | ecosystem: Environmental > Aquatic > Marine > Hydrothermal vents > Microbial... | reverse complement strand
TTTAGTTCGATTGATTAATCTTTTTCCTCTGTGTTTTCTTGGCAAGAAAAAAGACTATTAAATATTAGGCTTTGTCCCCAATTGATGGGAATGAAGTTACTACCTTAAGGCGAAGGAAAATGTCTCCACTTCTGTTCAGATTTTTAAGGCCCTTCCTTCACCGTCCTTCTCGGCGCCGGCGAAACTGCGCCCGATCAATTCGAACCTTTGGACTTTATTCTCTGTTAATATGAGTTTCAAAACTCTAATTCCCTCGGGCTCAAGACATTCCCGCCGCCCGAGGCGGTCGGGTTCCCTTGAAGGAGGGTTCCGGAAGGCTAAATCTTCAAGGTCGCTCCGACATTCTCCTTCGCCTTTCGTTCGATTTTGTTTCCCGTCGCTTTGAGACAAAAACAAATATTAATTAAGTTGGTGAATGACAAATCTACCGAGTGAGACTTTGTCCGCCTTTAGAAGCTATCAAAATATTAATTAAGTTGATGAATGACTTTTCCGAGAAATAGCTTCGCTTAGACCATATATGAAATAAAAAGGCAAAATTAACCCCCAGATGAGACCTGTGGCCCAGCGTCCCCAAATGGGCGTTGACCAAAAATGAGAAAAATTGCCTAAAGTATCCAGAGAGATAGGCAGAGAGCAGAGAAGAAAATAACTCACCCGAGGAATCACAGGCCGGGCCAAAGCTCCCGTTAAAGGGTAAATAAGTGTGCCCAGAAGAAACCCTAGGTAAATTCCGGTGCAACGCCCACAAACAGCCAGAGGATAACCCCAGAGGAAAAAACATCTCTCCGGAGATTGGTGGCAAAAAGGAGCAAAGACAGCGTAGACAAGATAACCTATCCGCTGGTTCTTACTCAGAAGATATGGCGCCAGTAAAATAAGGGCCACGATAATTAGAGAGAGGCCCAAAGTGAGAAAATAAACCCAATAAAGATGTTTAAAAAAAGTCTTTTTCTTTAAGACTACCATAGAAAAAAACATCTTAACATGACTTAACTAATTTCCCAAACTAGAAAAAATTTCCCGAATTTAGTTAGAAAGAAAATTTGTTCGCTGAATTAGAATTTATGGGGAAAATTTCTATTACGTTTTGAGTAATCTCAGTTGAAAAAAATGGTGGAATGAAATTCAATTTTCCGGAGAAAACCCGGTCTTGTTTAAAAATTATGTTAATAATTGAGATGGGTCGAGGTCTTCATCTTTTACCTTTGAACTAAGGGCCAGCTCCCTAAGGGAAGAAGTCTGAGGTTAGCTGGATTAGAATCGTCCCTCTTTCTTTTGTCTATTTGAGGCACTCTTTGGCTGGGGCTGAGGACTGAATCAGGGAAGGAGTTTTAATTAGATTGACCAAGAAATGACGAATGCTTTTGTTAATTAAAAGTGAAAAGTGAAGACCTGAGCTCATTCCCTGACCATCAATTAGGTTTAATAGCCGCCGTAAAGAGGGGAAAAGTCATTCTTCATGAAGACTCGAAAAAGCAGACTGGTTTATTCACTGATTATTATTTGACATCTGCTAGTTTCCCGGTGTAAATTTATTTCTGATTTTTTATTATTTTTGAAAAGTTGTGATTTATAATGACAGTTAAAAGGAGGATGATTCTATGTCTCGTCAAAAAAAACTATTAGGTTTGTTTGTAATTGTTATTTGTTTTTCCTTTTCATTTCTTCAAGGAGCTGTCAATGAGAAGATTTTAGAAAATATTTTTTCTTTTACTGTCCTTGGACCTAATAAAGAAGCTCTGGCTAAAGGGACAGGTTTTCTTATCGCCAAACAAATATTGGCCACCAACTATCATCTCGTCAGTAAAGCAGTCAAAAAGGTAGAAGGACTCAATTATAAAGGGAAAAAAGTAAAATTTGATGGGATTATCAGCTTCGATAAAAATCTTGATCTGGCCTTATGTCGAGTCAACCAAAAAAAACCCGGATTACAACTAGGCAGTTTTTCTTCTTTAAGCCCGGGCAAAAAAGTGACCGTGGTAGGTTCTAACGAAATTGGTGAAATCATTGAATTCAATGGCGAGGTCAAAGAAATTCATGAAATCAATCCCACTTTACATGTGGCTGAATTGACCATTTCTGGTCCTTTAACTTTAAGCGGGGCGCCAGTATTAAGTCCCGAAGGGCAAGTGGTAGGAGTCTTGTTGGCGCTCGAAGGAGGGCGGAGAGTAGCTTTGCCAGTGGATGGATTAACTAAACTCTCTCAAACAAATGCCGTCAAAAAATTCAAAGAGTGGCAGGCCGAAAATTATTTTGAGACTTTAGAAGGGGCCCTTTTTGCTGGCCGAATTTATGAGGCTGTTGGCGAAACAGGGCGGGCTCAGATCCATCTAGAAAACGCGGTTAAGCTTAACCCCAATGATGTAAATCTCTTGCTGCAATTGGCTGATATTTATAGTGAACAACGGAATTTTGAATCAGCCATTTCTACTTACGAGAAGGCCCTTCAAAAGCAACCTAATCGAGATGATATTTATATGAAGATTGGCAATGTTTACTTGAATATGATGAAGTGGAATGAGGCCATCAATGCTTTCCAGAAAGCTTTTGACCTGAATCCTCAGAATGAAAAAGTTTATCTTTATATGGGACAAGCATACGAAGAACTCCGGCAGTTTGATAAAGCCGCTGAGGCTTACAGTAAATATGTCAGCTTTGATCCTGAAGATAAAGCTGAAGTTCAAAAAAGAATCGGTCTTTGCAAAATGGAGACCAAAGATTTTGAAGGAGCCGCCCAAGCTTTTGGAGAGGCTTTAAAGAAATTCACACAGGATCTGGATTTACACGAGAACTATGCCCAGGCTCTTTTGAAAGCCAAGCATTATGACGAAGCCGCTCAAAAATATTATGAGCTGGCCCAGTTGAATCCGAAACGGGCTGAAATATATTACAACACAGTCGTCCGGATGTATGATGAGGCCAAAATGCCGGACAAAGCCATTGAAGCGGCTCAGAAAATGGTTGAGGCTAATCCTCAGAGTGATACCGCTCATTATAATCTGGGTTATCTTTATGTGCGGTTGAAGAGATTCAAAGATGCAGTGGAAGTCTTTAAGAAAGTCATCGAATTGCGACCGGATAATGATTATGCCTATTACAATTTAGGCTACTGTTATAATCAAATAAAAAATTACTCGGAAGCCATTAAAGCTTTTCAGAAATTCGTGGAATTGAATCCAGAGGAGGCCAATGGCTGGTTTAACATTGGCATTAATTACATGATGTTAAAGAAGTTTGATGCGGCTCTGGAACCTCTAAAGAAAACAGTAGAGTTAAAGCCCGATTTCAGTGTGGCCTGGTTTAATCTGGCTATAACTTATTTAAACCTTAATGATCGCTATAGTGCCATTGATATTCTGGAAAAATTGAAAAAATTGGATCCTTCTCTGGCTCAAAGACTCCGTGATATTCTTTCTCGGTATTAAATAAGCAGCCCTTAGTCTTCTTATGGCCTTAGTAACCAGAGAAGAGCTTTTAAACCGACTTCAGCAGCGGTACTGGGAAACTCACCCTAAATCAGCCGATTATTTTACCAAAAGCTTACGATACTTGATTCAGGGAGGTAGTCATAATCTCCGGCTTTTCTCGCCTTTTCCCTTTTATGATGTTCGGGCTAAAGGGGCTCGAGTAGTTGATGTAGACGGCTATAGTTATTTAGATTTCTGGCAAGGCCACTTTTCCAATATCTTGGGCCATAATCCAGATTTTGTCATTGATATCTTGAAAGAATTCTTTGACCAGGGCCAGGGATTGATTACTGGCTTTCCCAGTCTTTATCAGAGGAAATTAGCCGAAAGAATCTTGAGTCGGATTCCTCAAGCTGAAGTGGTTCGTTTTACCACCAGCGGAACTTTGGCTTCCATGTATGCCATTATGTTGGCCCGGGCTTTTACCCGACGTCAGATAGTGTTTAAGGTTGGGGGAGGCTGGCATGGGGCCCATCCTTATGGTCTGAAGGGTATAACTAGATTTGAAGCCGGCCTGCGCAGTATTGAATCAGCTGGCTTGCCCGCTAGTATTGATCAGGAAATAATCACTGTTGATTTTAATAATCTGGAAGACTTAGAAGAGAAATTTGCTCGTTATGGGGAAAGAGTAGCCTGCTTAATTATGGAGCCTTTTATCGGGGCCGGGGGTTTTATTTTTGCTCATCCTTCTTATCTCCATCGAGCCCGGGAATTGACCAGGCATTATGGGGCTCTTCTTATCCTCGACGAAGTTGTTTCTGGCTTCCGTTTCCATGCGGGAGTTTTGCAAACATTATACGGCGTTGAAGCGGATTTGACGGTCTTGGGTAAGGCTATTGGAGGAGGCATGCCAGTAAGTGCTGTGGCTGGAAAAAGGGAAATCATGGAGTTATGCTCGCCTCAAGCTCCGCCTGAGCTGCGAGTAAAATTCGAAGGAGGGACTTTTTCGGCTCATCCAGCCTGTATGCTGGCCGGGGCTTCCTATATCCAATACTTGATTGAACATGAGGGAGAGATTTATCCTCGAATCGGACAATTAGGTCGGTTAGTTCGACAAAAAATAGAAGAAATATTTCGGGAAAATGGTTTCTTAGTCTGCTGTACCGGGGGAGAGGAACAGCTGGGAATTGAGAGTTCTTTAGTGGGAGTCCATTTTCTTCGTCAGGAGCTCACCGAGCTCAGTTCACCCACTCAGGTTTTTAATCCGGCTGTAAGCGATTATTTGGCTCGCGAAGTTATATTTAAACTGGCTTTATTGGAGGAAGGTGTTAACACTTTTCATGGCTTTGGAGCTATTTCAGCCGCTCATTCGCAGGAAGATATTGACCAAGCTTTAGAAGCAGTGGAGAAAACAGCTCGATATTGGCGTAAGATCGGTTTCCAGCTAAAGGAGAATTAAATCATGGTTAAACAAGAAGAATTCGCCTCCCGATGGGGAATAATATTGGCTGGTTTGGGGATGGCTGTCGGTACGGGGAATCTCTGGCGTTTTCCCCGAATTGTAGCTCAATACGGCAGTGGCGCCTTTATGCTAGTTTGGCTGCTTTTCCTCTTTCTCTGGGGCATTCCTTTGTTAGTGATTGAAATGTCTATCGGCAAGAAGGCTAGAAAAGGAGTTGTGGGCTCTTTTGTGGAGTTAATGGGAGAAAAACATGCCTGGATGGGCACTTTTATTGCTTTTGTCACGGCCGCTATTACCTTCTATTACACCGTGGTGACTGGCTGGTGCCTTAAATATTTTGTGGCTACTCTTTTTCAGGGATTGATTCATAAAAATCCCCCGCAGTTCTGGAATTCTTTTGCTTCTTCTTGGCAACCAGCCTTTTTCCACTTCCTGGCAATTTTTATTGGCTGTGCCATTATTTACGCCGGCGTAGTGAAAGGCATTGAACGGGCTAATCGCATTTTTATCCCTTCTTTATTTTTGATTTTGATTGTGGCTTCCATTCGTTCAATTACCTTACCTGGAGCCTTAGCTGGACTGGATTTTCTTTTTTCCCCTAATTTAAAAATGCTGGGCGATTACCGTATCTGGCTTAATGCTCTCAGTCAGACTGCCTGGTCTACTGGTGCGGGCTGGGGATTGATGTTGACTTACGCTGTTTATTCGCATCAAAAAGAAAATCCGGTTCGAACCGCCACCACCCTGGGTTTTGGCGATTATGTGGCCTCTTTATTAGCCGCTATTACTGTCATTCCCGCTGTCTTTTCTTATTTTGCTGGTCAGGGAGTAGCTCAGGAGCAGGTTCTAAAAGTTATGGCTGAAGGAAATCGGGGGTTAACTTTTACCTGGATTCCCACCCTTTTTGCTAAGATTCCCGGAGGAACCTTGTTCCTGGCGCTTTTCTTTCTGGCTTTGCTTTTTGCCGCTTTCTCTTCTTTAATCAGCCAGCTGGAGTTAATCACTCGGGTTATCATAGACTCTGGGGCTTCTCGCAAGTTAGCTGTTTTTATTGTCGGCCTGACCTGTTTTATTTTGGGCTTGCCCTCGGCTTTATCTTTAGGGTTTTTTGATAATCAGGATTGGGTCTGGGGGCTGGGATTGATGGTCAGTGGCTCCTTCTTTCTAATGCTGGTGATTAAAATAGGTCCCCGCAAATTCCGTCAAGAAATTATTCCTGAGGTCAGTGGGGGGCCCTTAAAAACTTGGGCTTTTGATTTGCTAGTGAAGTTTCTCATGCCACTTCAAGTCGTGGCCATGTTGGTTTGGTGGTTCTGGTCAAGTTACCGCAGTGACCCTCGAAACTGGCTGAATCCCCTGGCTGTCAGTTCAGTTGGCACGGTTCTTCTCCAATGGGGAGTGGCTTTAATAATTTTCCTTCTTTTAAATAAAACCATTGCTCGTCTGCAAACAAAAGCTCAGCTAGAAAAAACTTCAGCTTAATAAATAATTAGGGGGTTAGTCCTTCAGTCCAGAAATGGGCTTGGAGGATGGATTTTAGAGCAATTGAAACTCATAACTTATAGAAAATAAATAAATTACTAAGGACAGACCTCCGGAAATAGACAAAAATAGATCCTTAAAAAAGAGAAAACCTCACGAGTAATTAGAAGAAGCTGGGGCCTAGTTAGTATAAAAAAAGGATAAAATTTTGAAATTGGCCTCCCTCAGCCTGAGGTTTAATTGTCAAGGCTCAGCTGCCTCAAATTAAGGCATTAATTGACAGGGTAGGGAGGTTATGGTAAAAATTAGTGTCGGTCTTGACCTTATATCCCATCCCTTATGTCGTTAAGGGCAGGTGGCGAAATTGGTATACGCGCTAGGCTTAGGACCTAGTTCCTGAGAAAGGAGTGCGGGTTCGAATCCCGCTCTGCCCACCAAATCTTTTTCCAAGGAATGATGAATGGAACAGACTAAACACAAACTAAGCCAATTAAGTCCAACTAGAAGAAAGATGGAGATTGAAATTTCACCTGAAAAAGTTCAGGAGGAGTATAATCGAATTCTGGAACGATATCGACGGCAGGCGAAGCTGAAAGGCTTTCGGAAGGGGATGGCCCCCCGGGAATTAGTTGAGTCCGTCTACCGGGAAGACATTGAACACAGTGTGACCAATTCTTTGGTGCCCAATGTTTTAGAAAAAATATTGCGCCAGGAGAATCTCAATCCAGCTGACACTCCGGTGGTCAAGGAGATTAAATTTAAGGCGGGGCAACCTTTAACTTTTGTGGCTGAATTTGATGTCTGGCCGGAATTTAAACTCCCTGATTATCGCCAGATAAAAATAACTAAGAAAAAACCGCGAGTAACCCAAAAAGATATTGAAGTCACTTTGAAGCAACTGCAACAACGCTCTATTCAATATTTACCGGTTGAGAACAGAGGCGTAAAAGAAGGTGATTATGTGATTATAGAGCTTCAAGGACGAGACCTCAAAACTAAACGTTTTCTCCCCAAGGAAAAAGTAGCCATCCTGGCCGGCCACCAGGAGAATGAACCTCAACTCAATCAAGTTATTTTGGGCAAAAAGGTGGGCGAGACAGCCACCTTTACGGTTTCTTATCCAGCCGATAGTCCCTACCGTCGGTTGGCGGGGAAGAACATAGAATATCATTTAAAAATTGAAGGCATTAAAGAGAAGAAGGTGCCTGAAATTAATGATGAATTTGCCCGTGAGTTAGGTGATTTTCAAAATTTGGCTGATTTAAAAAAGAAGATAAAGGAGGAATTGTCTGAAGCCAAACAAGAAGAAGCTCGACGAGCCACGGAAGAAGAATTGGTGAAAAAAATCTTGGAAAAGACTCAGCTAGAAGTTCCCCAATCGGTTCTTGAGAAAGAACAGGTAGCTCTGCTGCGAAGGTGGTTGAGTGAACGACCTCAGCAACCGATTAATCAGGAGGAGTATGAAGAATTGCAAAAGAAGGCTAGAGAAGAAGCTGAGCAGTCATTACGGAAACAATTGCTGTTAACTCGAATTGCCCGAGAGGAAAAAATTGAACTCACTGAAGAGGAATTAAATGAAGAATTACGGAAAATTGGCCAAAAAAATAATTTGACTCCTTCTCAGGTCCAGCAAATACTTAAAAACCAGGGACGCTGGGAAGAGATGAAGCATTCTCTGCTTCTCCGCAAGACAATTGACTTTTTAATGGATTCAGTTATAATAGAATGAAAAATAATTCCATGACATTAATCCCCTTTATCGTTGAGCAAGAAGGCCGAACCGAGCGTGCTTATGATATTTTTTCTCGGTTGTTGAAGGACCGAATAATTTTTATCGGCCAACAGATAACTGATGACCTGGCGAATTTGGTGATAGCGCAATTGCTTTATTTAGAAGCCGAAAATCCTGAGGGGGAGATTTCTCTTTATATAAATTCGCCGGGAGGAAGTATTACTGCCGGCTTAGCCATTTATGATACCATGCAGTTTATCTCCGCTGAGGTGACCACCATTTGTGTTGGCCAAGCCGCTAGTATGGCCGCTGTTTTACTGGCCGCCGGGAGTCGGGGCAAACGTTATTCTCTCCCTAACTCCCGCATTATCCTTCATCAACCTTTTGGTGGTTTCCAAGGGCAAGCTTCTGACGTGGCCATTCAAGCCAAAGAGATTTTACGCATAAGAGAAAATATAAATCAAATTCTGGTGAAGCATACCGGTCAGCCTCTGGAAAAGATCCAGAAAGATATTGAACGGGATTTTATTATGACTCCTTCGCAGGCGTTAGCCTATGGTCTGATTGATGAAATTATTCAAACCAGAAAGGCGGCCCCAGGCAAGTCTTCCCGGAAAACTAAGTCAAAAATGAAAAATAACAAAAATAAATAGAGAAAGTCTCATGGATGATCAAAAAGATAGAACAATTAATACTTTGGCCAAATGCAGTTTTTGCAATCGGCCTCAATCAATGGTCAATAAATTGATCGCTGGCCCGAGTGGAGTTTATATCTGTGATAATTGTGTGGAACTGGCTCATTCGATTGTTTTTGCCGAGAAGATTGAAAACAAGAAAAAAAAGTATTCTCATGCGGCCCTGACTCCTCAGCAAATTAAAAAAGAGCTGGATGAATATATTGTGGGCCAGGAAGAAGCCAAGAAAAAAATCTCGGTGGCAGTTTACAACCATTATAAAAGGATAGCCCTGGCTGAAGCAATTGATGATGTTGAATTGACCAAAAGTAATATTCTTCTCATTGGTCCCACCGGATCAGGTAAGACTTTAATGGCTCAGACCTTAGCCAAAATTCTCTCAGTACCTTTTGCTATTGCTGACGCTACCTCCCTGACCGAAGCTGGCTATGTCGGAGAAGATGTGGAGAATATCATTTTGAAGTTATTTCAGGCGGCTAAGGGCAATATTGAGAAAGCTCAAAAAGGTATTATTTATATCGACGAAATTGATAAAATCAGCCGAAAAAGCGAAAGTCCCTCCATCACTCGGGATGTTTCCGGGGAAGGAGTTCAGCAGGCTTTGCTAAAAATTCTGGAAGGCACGGTGGCAAATGTTCCTCCTCAAGGTGGTCGGAAACATCCTTATCAGGAATTTATTCCTATTGATACTACCAATATTCTTTTTATTTGCGGCGGAGCTTTCATTGGCCTAGAAAAAATTATTGCCCAACGGATTGGTCGGACTCAGGTAGGTTTTAAACAGGCCGGCCCGCGAGGGCGAGCTAAAGCCCTGGATGAACTTTACCGAGAGCTTATTCCTCAAGATCTGATTAAATTCGGATTGATTCCCGAATTAGTGGGACGAATTCCGGTGGTGGCTACTTTTCATGATTTGACGGAAAAAGACCTGGTGGATATCCTGACCAAGCCAAAAAATGCTATAATAAGACAGTACCAAAAATTATTTGAGACAGAAGGCATCAAATTGGAATTTACGCGGGAAGCTTTAAATATGATTGCCCGTCGTTCCATGGAGAAGAAATTAGGGGCTCGTGGATTAAGGAGTATTATCGAGGATTTGATGGTTGATTTGATGTTTTATCTGCCTTCGTTGGAGAAAAACACCACCATAAAAATCACCAAGAAAATGGTAGAGCAAAACCAATTGACTTTCCGCCTACCCAAACAGGCGGTTGGGGTTTAAAATGGAATATAAAATCAATTCCGAAGTTATCAGCAATATCCCTTTAATTCCTTTAAGAGATCTCATTGTTTTCCCTTCGACACTAGTACCTTTTATCATTGGCCGGCAGTCATCGATTAAAGCTCTGGAAAGAGCCACTTCCAAAGATAAGTTGATTTTTTTGTCGGCCCAAATGGACGCTTCTCTGGATAATCCCCGCCCTCAGGACATTTACACCATGGGTGTCGTGGCTAAAATTGTCCGGGCAGTGAAGATGGATGACCGTAATATAAAGATAATAGTCGAGGGCAAAAAAAGAGCTCGTATTCTGGAATATTTGAGCACCTATCCTTTCTACCAGGTATTGATTAAAGAAGTTCGGGAGTTTGAAGAAGACAATGTCGATTTAAGAGAAACCTTAAAAAAGGTGCTGGATCTCTTTGAGGAATACTTGAAATTAAGTCAAAACGCCAGTTTTGATTCCATTATTCCTGCTTTACGCGATAATAATCCAGGCCGAGTGGCCGATATAATTTCTTCTCACCTTTATGTCTCTTTAGAAGAGAAGCAGAATCTTTTAGAGACCATCAACTCTAATGAGCGGATCCGTCGTCTGGTTTTTGTGCTGGAAAATGAATTAATCAAGATTCACGCCCAGACGGGCAAAGGAGGACGCAAAAGGTCTAAAACAGGAGCTCCTTTCCGCAGCCAGAAACAGAAAGTATTTCCCTCGGGAATTAATATGCGGAGCAAAGAAGATCAACCCAATGAAATAGAAGAGTTAAAGGCTAAAGTAGCTGAAGCAGGCATGCCTAGAGAGGCTGAAGAAAAGGCCTTAAAGGAAATCGAGCGTTTGGAATCAATGCCGCCTATGTCGGCTGAAGCCACTGTCTGTCGCAATTATCTGGATTGGTTGATTTCTCTACCTTGGAATAAAAAATCGCGGGAAAAAAGAGATTTGAAGTTAGCGGCCAAAATCCTGGATGAAGACCATTATGGCTTGGAGAAAGTTAAGGAAAGAATTCTGGAATACCTCTCGATCCGCCAGCTAGTGAAAAACCCCCGAGGAGTGATTCTGGGACTCATCGGTCCTCCGGGAGTAGGCAAGAGTTCTCTCGGAAAATCGATTGCCCGGGCGACGGGTCGAAAATTTGTCCGCCTCTCCTTGGGTGGAGTGAGAGATGAGGCTGAAATTAGAGGCCATCGACGGACCTACATCGGAGCTTATCCCGGTCGGATAATCCAAATGATTAAAAAAGCCGGGACCAAAAATCCGGTTTTTCTCTTGGACGAAGTCGACAAAATGAGCATGGATTTTCGGGGTGACCCAGCCTCGGCTTTGATGGAAGTCTTAGACCCTGAACAAAACAGCACCTTTCTCGACCATTATATTGACACCGAGTTCGATCTTTCTCAGGTGATGTTTATTGTCACAGCTAATATGATTGAGCCGATTCCCAAACCCTTGGTTGACCGGATGGAAATTATCCGCATTCCAGGGTATACCGAAGATGAAAAACTCCAAATTGCTAAGCATTTTCTCGTGCCCAAGCAGATGAAAGCTCATGGTTTAAAGCCGCATAATTTACATATCAGTGATAAGGCTCTTCAGAAAATAATCCGAGAATATACCCGAGAGGCTGGTGTGCGGAATCTCGAGCGAGAAATCACCAGTATTTGCCGGAAGGTAGTTAAAAAAGTAGTCAGTAAAGGTAAAGATTATAAAGAGAAAGTTACGCCTCGTAATTTGGAAAAGTATTTGGGTATTCCCCGCTACAAACGTACAGAAATTGACCGTAAGGATGAAGTCGGGGTAGCTTTGGGTATGGCCTGGACAGAATTTGGCGGAGAATTGCTATCTTTTGAGGCCACGAAAATTCAGGGTAAGGGGAATTTTACCTTGACTGGACAATTGGGCGAAATTATGCAGGAAAGCGCCCAAGCGGCCTTTAGTTATGTGCGGGGTAAGATGTATGATCTGGGTATTTCCCAGAATGTTCATCGGGACTTTGATATCCATATTCATGTACCCGAGGGGTCGGTGCCCAAAGAAGGCCCTTCGGCCGGAATTACCATTGCTACGGCCATTATCTCTTTACTGACCGGAATTCCAGTTAGTAAGAAAGTGGCCATGAGTGGTGAAATAACCCTCAAAGGTAAAGTTCTGCCGGTGGGGGGCATCAAAGAAAAATTATTAGCGGCCTACCGGGAGGGGATTAAAGTGGCTATCCTGCCTTTGGATAATAAACCTGATCTTAAAGATCTCCCCAAAAAATTGAAAGAAAATATGACCATCCATTTTGTTGACCATATGGATCAGGTTCTGGACATAGCCCTAGTTGAAGATATCAGTCAATACGCTGAGAGGAAGAAGGCTGAAAACAAAAAAAAGGCCGAAATAGCCCAAGAAAAAGAAAGTGAGGAGCCTCAGGCTCCCGATCAACCAGTAACTCATTAATTAGCAACAATAAATTAGCTTTTTTCGTAGTCCAAAAATAATTCAAATTACCAAAAAAGGAGAGGTAGTAAAATGGCTGAGTTGAATTTACTTGAGCTTGAAGACAAAGACTTAGACCAATTGGTGGCTATTGCCGAAGAAGTTGGAGTTGAAGAAGAGGAAATAGAGCAGAATGACCGTCATAGTCTGATGTTTAAAATACTCGAAGCTCAAGCTCGGAAGAACGGTTTGCTTTTTTCCGAAGGAGTTCTCGAATGTCTGGAAGACGGCTTTGGATTTTTACGCGCTCCTGAATTTAGTTATCTCCCTAGTCCTGATGATATTTACGTTTCCCCTTCTCAAATTAGGAAGTTTCAGTTGCGCACAGGAGATACTATCTCCGGGGTAGTTCGTCCTCCGAAAAACGGAGAGAAGTATTTTGCCTTAATTAAAATTGAAGCCATCAATTTCATGCATCCTGATGTAATAATCGAGCAGAGACGGAATGTTCATTTTGAACACCTGACACCTTTATATCCCTTTGAAAAAATCAAATTGGAGGATGGCAATCCCAAGAATCTCAACGCCAGGGTGATGGATTTATTGACGCCTATCGGTAAGGGACAGCGAGGCCTGATTGTTTCTCCCCCCCGGGCTGGCAAGACCACTCTTTTGAAAACCATTGCTAAATCAGTTGAGAAGAACCATCCGGAAATTTATCTGATCGTACTCTTGGTAGCTGAGCGACCTGAAGAAGTTACTGATTTTAAACGCAGTGTCAAGGGTGAAGTAGTGGCCTCGACATTTGATGAACCTCCGGCCAGAAATGCCCAGGTAGCGAATATTGTACTGGAGAAAGCCAAACGTTTAGTGGAATTGAAAAAAGATGTGGTTATCTTACTGGATAGTATCACTCGGCTGACTCGGGCCCACAATTCAATTTTACCTCCTTCGGGAAAGGTTCTCTCAGGTGGAATCGATGCCAATGCTTTAAACAAGCCCAAGAAGTTTTTTGGTTCCGCTCGAAAGGTGGAAGAAGGCGGTAGTTTAACCATTATTGCCACAGCTTTGGTTGATACTGGCAGCCGGATGGATGAGGTTATCTTTGAAGAGTTTAAAGGCACAGGTAATATGGAGATTAATCTCGACCGTCGCTTAGTGGATAAACGGCTCTTTCCGGCTATCGACATTAATCGCTCAGGTACTAGAAAAGAAGAATTACTTATTCCGGAGAAAGACCTTAACCGCATCTGGATCTTAAGAAAAGTTCTTAGTCAACTTAACGAAGTGGAGGCCATGGAGCTGCTTTTGGAAAAAATGGCCAAGACTAAAACCAACAAAGATTTTCTAGAGGCTATGAGCCGCGGCCTCTAAATCAGAATTCTTTTCTTTCTCTTTAAATCAATAATTGCTCGATCAATCAATCAATCAATCAATCAATCAATCATTCATTCATTCATTCATTCATTCATTCATTCCCCTAGTTAAATTGGCGAAGATTCATAACTGGAAAGTTAGGGGCGGCTCTTCATCTTGCCCAAAGTTCATTTCGCCCTCCGCAGGAGGCAGGCTCAGATTCTTTGCTTTCACCCTTTGAAGAATAAAAATTTGGCTCATCGCAAAAAAGAATACCTAATAGTTTAAAATATTTATTAAGAAGTAGTTCAGCTCACCATGTCCACAGATCCTTCGTTTGACTCCATATTCTGGCTTTAATGATAGCATTACTCTAGGGCAAACGCATGAGACAAGATTACGAGGTACATCACTTATATCTTTGCTTTTAACTTAAGTCACTCTGGAAAAAATTTCTCTTTTTAAGCTCAGGTATCCATTATTGCGATGAACCAAAATTTTTTGTCATATCTGGGTTAGTTTAATTTAAAATCGTCTTTCTAGAACCATTTCTCCCCAGAATCAACGGAAAGGGGTAAACAAGATAATTGAAAGGACAATGCATTTTTAAGCCAGATAACCAGTAATTGTTTTTCTTAGTCGCTTTCCTTCAATTCAGAGGTGAAAACAAAGACCCAACCTCAACTTAATTATTATGCCCCCTTCTTCAATAGGAGGGCCGAGCACAGGACTGACAGCTTAAATTATTTAAATTTTAGAATCTTGCAATTTATTTAATATCAATAAGATAGAGCAATTCTTTTTAATATAATTCCTCTGTAATTTTTCTTTATGTAAAAGAGAGAGTGAGAAATTTACCTCGAGTTAACTCGAATAGGGAAGAGAGGTCCCTAGTGAAAAATAATCTTGGTCTCTACTTTAAGCTGAATAAGGGACAATTTTTCTAAATTTTAAAAAGAGCCACCCAGACTTGAGATCAATCCCTGCAAATTTCTTGGGTTAATCGTGAGTTTTCTGTTGAAAATTCTGGGAAAAAAGGGATAAACTTATCTGAGTAAGGAAAAGTGGGCATGATTAAATTTTGGCTGGGAGGCTTCTTTCAGCCCGAGTTCTTTCGATTTTTTCAGGGGAGGCTTTAAATGAAAAACTATAATTACGGCTTTTTAAAGAAAGGTTTGTTTTTTCTTATTATTTTGGCCTTTTTAATGACAACTTGGCCGGTAAGCGCAGCTGAACCGGTTCAACAAATCACATCTCCAGAGAAATTTTTCGGTTTTCAGTTAGGCAGTGACCGTCACATTGCCCGCTGGGACAAAATTGTGGAGTATTTTTATCTTTTAGAAAAGGAAAGTCCCTTAATTAAAGTGGTTGATATGGGGCCCTCAACCATGGGGCATCCTTTTTTAGTGGTTTTTATTTCGGCTGCTGAAAATTTAGCTCAATTGGAGCATTATCGCCAAATTAACGCTCTACTAAGCGATCCTCGCGGTTTGAAGGAGGAAGAAGTAAAGAGATTAATTAAAGAAGGGAAGGCTGTCATTTGCCAGTCAATGAGTCTTCATGCTACGGAGATTGGGGGCACGCAGATGGCTCCGGAACTGGCCTATGACCTTTTAAGTCGTCAGGATGAAGAAACGCAACGGATTCTGGAGAATGTCATTTTTGTCATGATTCCTTGTTTTAATCCTGATGGCCAAATAATGGTGACTGATTGGTATAATAAGACTCTCGGTACCGAATACGAAGGTTCCAGTTTGCCCTGGCTATATCATAAATATGCCGGTCACGATAATAACCGTGACGGTGATTACTTGAATCTGGTGGAATCTAAGTATGCCGCTAAAATTCTTTATCGAGACTGGATTCCCCAAGCCTATATTGACCATCACCAAATGGGCAGCTATGGAGCTCGTTTTTATGTACCTCCTTATTGTGATCCAATCCGGCCTTATGCCGATCCTTTGATCTGGCGGGAAATCAGCTGGTTTGGCGCTCACATTGCTTTAAAATTAGAAGAAGCCGGTAAAACCGGTGTTATCAACGATGCTCAATTTCCTGGATGGGGACATTTTGGCTGGCATTGGATTACACCTTTTCATAATATTGCGGGCATGTTAACTGAGTCGGCCAGTGTGCGGATAGCCACGCCTATTTTTATTCACCCTGATCAACTGCGGGCCGGCGGGCTTCAATTTCCTGAATATGAACCTCAAACGACTTTTCCCCATCCTTGGCCGGGCGGCTGGTGGCGTCTCCGAGATATAGTTGAACAAAAGAAAATTTCAGCCTGGGCCCTCTTGGATATTGCGGCCCGGAATAAAGAGACTCTTCTCTGGAATGCCTATTTAAAAGCCAAGAGACAGACAGAGCGAGGGGCCCAAGGCAAACCTAAGGCCTATCTCGTCCCTCCCACCCAGCATGATTATCTGACTGCCGTAAAAATGATAAATACTCTCTGGTTATCAGGTGTAGAAATCAAGCAGGCTTCTCAAGACTTTCAGGTGGATGGAGTAATTTATCCTAAAGGAACCTTTATTATTTCTTTAGCTCAACCCAAAATGGGCTTAATTCGAAATCTTCTCGGCAGAACTTTTTATCCTGATAATGAATGGACCAGGAATAGAGATGGGTCGCCGCGACGTCCTTATGATCTGGCCACTCACACTATGGCTGAGTTTATGGGGGTTCGGGTGGATCCAGTAAATGAGTCGGTTCGAGTCAATGGTTCTATAGTGCAAGAACCGATTAAGGTCAAGGGCACTCTCGAGGAGAGTAGGGAAGGCCTTTATTGTTTTGATGGACGATTAAACGATAGTTTCCGGGTGGTTAACTTAATTTTAAATCAGCAGGCGGGTCAGCTCTGGCGAGTTGATCAACCGACGGGCCACTTAAAACCGGGAGATTTCCTGGTTAAGTCGAATAAGGTTGATCTTTTGAAAAAGATAGCTGAAGAAACGGGTGTCAGTTTTAAAGCCTTGTCGGCCAAGCCGGCCAAAGGGGTTCATCCGCTGAAGAGGTTGCGGGTAGCTATGTATCAGCGATACTGGGGCGGTAACATGGATGAAGGCTGGACCCGGTTGTTATTAGAAAAATTTGATTTTCCTTACAAGTCAATTAAGGACAAAGACATAAAAAGTGGGCAATTTCAGAGTCAATATGAAGTCTTGATTTTACCTCATGATTCAGCAGGAATGATTTTAGGACAGATGAAAGGCAACTCTCCCTATCGTCGCTATAGGTCATCTGTGCCGCCAGAATATCGGAGTGGTTTAGGTGAAGATGGTTTGGCCAAGATAAAAGAATTTGTTCGCCAAGGAGGCCGTTTGGTTACCTTAGGCAATGCTGGTGAAGTAATTATTGAAAAATTTAATCTCAGTCTAAGAAATGTTGTTCAAAATGTTGATTCTAAAGAGTTTTTCTGTCCAGGTTCCACCCTGAAAGTGTACTTTAATAACCAAGATCCTTTGGCTTATGGCTTACCTGAAGAAGGATATATCCTTTTATGGTTTAATCC
>Ga0190361_1000414_pt1 | contig 17320 bp, 18 predicted proteins | sample 48721845_MG_FD_161273 | JGI IMG/M metagenome (GOLD analysis project Ga0190361, IMG submission 161273) | Hydrothermal vent microbial mat bacterial communities from Southern Trench, Guaymas Basin, Mexico - 4872-18-4-5_MG | ecosystem: Environmental > Aquatic > Marine > Hydrothermal vents >... | reverse complement strand
AGCCTCCTTCCCGATGCATCCTCCACCCTGGCGAAGGTGTAGCGCCTGTGGCAATCAAAGGCTATATAGTTCATCGTGCCCTCCTTTGAGTCTTTTCCAAAGCCTACCATGTCTTGGGAGGGCACACGCTTTCATGGAATCACAGGGGGGCATTGATGGCAAAAGTCCCCCTAAAGGTAGGGACAGAGGTGCCGAAAAGAAGACTAAAGTAGGGACCTCAGGGTAAGGCTTCCAATGGAGATCCAGGTCGAGAAGAGGGGCGACGTCTTGGTGGTCAAACCGCTGGTCAAGAGGCTCGATGCCCTGATAGCCTCCGAGTTCAAGGACAGGGTACTGCAGTGTATAGACGAGGAGAAGGTGAAGAAGGTGGTCCTTGACCTTTCGAAGGTGGAGTTCGTGGACAGCTCGGGGCTCGGGGCCATCGTCTCCATATTGAAACACGTGATAAGGGAGGGGCGCCTCGTGCTGTGCTCTCTACAGAAGGCCGTCGATGAGCTGATGGGGCTCACGCGGCTCTACAGGATCTTCGAGACCGCCAAGGACGTCAAGGAGGCCCTGGAGGTCATAGCCAGGTGAGGCATAAGCTGAGGATGGTGATGTCCGCCTCCATGGAGGACGTCCGTCTCTGCACCCTGGCCCTGCGGGGGGTATGCCTGGGGTTGGGGATGGGCGAAGATGAGGTTCGGACCGTAGAGCTGGCGGTCTTCGAGGGTTTGAGCAACATCGTTAGGCACGCTTATTGCTTCGACTCTTCGCGGAAGGTAGAGGTAGAACTTGAGGTGACGGAGGAGTTCTGTGAGGTCACCCTGATCGATGAAGGCGATGAGTTCGACCCTCGCCAGATCCCTCCGCTCTCGGTCGATCACCGGGACCCGGGTTCCTTGCCGGAGGGGGGGATGGGGGTCCATATCATGAGGGAGGCCATGGACGAGATCGACTATCGTCGGGAAGGGGGCAGGAACTTGCTCCGTCTGCGCAAATACAGGAGAGGCCAATAGTGACGGGGCCGGACGAGCGACTCCTCGAGGACCTCAAGGTACTGGTGCTGCAGTACAATGAGGTCCAGATGATCCTGCGCGAGATCTCCAGCAAGGACACCCTGGAGGGCATCCTGAGGACCCTCGTGGACTCGCTGCACAGGGGGTTGGACTACCAGAGGATAGGGCTATGGTTCCTCGACAAGGACCGCAAGAGGCTCGAGGCCCTCTACGGCTACGGTTACCCCCTGGAGGAGTTCAGCAAGCTGGAGGTGGAGCTGACCGAGCTCCAGGACCCCGCAGTGACCGCCCTTAAGGAGCTCGGAGCCTTGGTGGTGGAGCCCTCCGATACCCCCTTCTTCAAGGCTTACGGGCGCCTGGGGCCACTGCCGGAGAGGGTGGTTATAGCACCGCTTTGCAGCATCGGGAGGAAGGCCTGTTATGAGCTGGTCCGCTGCAGGCAGCGAGGGTGCCCCCTCTACGGGCGGAACGGCCGGGACGCCCGTTTCAAGGATCTGCCTTCTTTCTCCTGGGTCTTCTGTGAGCACTTCCCCGCCTTCGGGATCATAAGCGCCGACACCCCTCCCCCTGGAGGGGAGGTGACCGATGACTTCTATCCCCTCAAGATGGTCTGCAACTACGCCGGGATACTGCTGGAGAAGATCGTCCTCTTCCAGAAGATCAAGGAGCTCTCCACCAAGGACCCCCTCACAGGGGTCTACAACCGTAACTACTTCTTCGAGCAGCTTGGCAGAGAGCGCCGCAGGTCCAAGCGCACCGGAAGGGACTTCGCCGTGGCCATGCTCGACATCAACAAGTTCAAGGAGATCAACGACCGCTATGGCCATCTGGCCGGGGATAAGGTCCTCAGGGCGGTGAGCTCCACCCTAAGCAAGGAGATCCGGGGGTCGGATGTGCTGTGCCGTTACGGCGGCGACGAATTCACGGTGCTCATGCCCGACACTGACATCGATGGTGCCGGTGCGGTCTGCAAGAGGATCAAGGAGGCGGTCTCGAAGCTCCGCTTCACCTTCGACGACGAAGAGGTGAGGGTTTGCCTCTCCGGAGGGGTGGCCTCCTATCCTCAGGACGCCCAGACGGTCCGCGACCTCATCCACAAGGCCGACAGGAGGATGTACGAGGACAAGACCTGTCTCCTGCCTCCTGAGTCCCGGCGTTGACCGAAGCCCCCCTTTTGCGGTAAAGGTGCCCGGGATGACCCGGGTGCTGATCCTGGATTGCGATGGGGTGATGTTCGACTCGCGGGAGGCCAACGCCGCCTATTACAATTACACCCTGGGGAGGTTGGGGCTGCCGCCCATGACCGAGGAGGAGGTGGCCTATGTGCACGCCAGTACAGCCGATGAGGCCGTGGGGTACCTCCTCAGGAGACGGGGGTTCTCGGACCTGGAGCGCTACCGGAAGGTGCGCGAGGGCACGGATTACCTCCCCTTCATCAAGTTGATGCGGCCGGAGCCCCACCTGCGGGAGCTCCTGGAAGGCTTGCCTCGGGGGGTCAAGAGGGCCATCTCCACCAACCGCACTTACACCATTGGGTACGTTTTGGAGCACTTCGGCCTAAGGGATTACTTCGACCTCGTGGTCTCAGCCCTCGATGTCGAGCGCCCAAAACCCGATCCTGAATCACTATTGAAGGTGCTGGAGCACTTCGGCTTTGGGCCGGGGGAGGCCCTCTTCGTAGGTGATACGGAGCGGGATGAGGAAGCTGCCCGCCGTGCCGGGGTGCCCTTCGTCGCTTACAAGAACGAGGCCCTTCGAGCGGATCACTACATCGAGGACCTCTTGGATCTCCTCGAGATCATACGAAGTAGAAGATCCTGAACTTGGCCGGTTCCTCGAGCAGTTCGTCTATCTTCCTCTGGAGTTCGTTCCTTTCCGGGTCCTCTTCCCAGTTCCTCCAGTCCTCGAGGCTCTTCCACGTGCTGATGACCAGGTAGAGCCGGGGATCGTCCACGGACCTCAACGTCTGGCCGGAGATGTAACCGCTTGCCAACAGGGCCTTGGCGCGAAGCTGGCGCAAGAGTTGAGCGAGCCCCCCCTCCTTCCCTTCCTTCAGCCTCCTCTCGATGATGACCTTTACAGCCATGGATCCTTTCACCCCCTTGCGAGAGATAATAGCCCGTTTCTGGCCGCTTGCAACCGAAAAAGGAGGCGTGATAGCCTACAGGGGAGTTTTTCTGCCTTTCTCAAAGATGGGTTCTCTGGCCTATCTCGACTGCTTCGCCGGCTTAAGCGGCGACATGATCCTGGGGGCCTTCCTCGACCTCGGGGTGCCCTTGGAGGTGCTCCAGCGGGCCTGGGGAGCGGTGGGCCTGGAGGTCAGGGCCCGGGCCGAGAAGGTGAGCCGTCGCGGGATAGCGGGCACCAAGCTCCAAGTGGAGATCGCCTCGAGGAGGATGTCCCCCGATGAGATGAGGCTGAGGATATCCCAAAGTTCCCTTTCCCCGTGGGCAAAGGGACGAGCCCTGGAGGCCCTCGATCTGCTGCGGAGGGCAGAGGCAGCGGTCCACGGCACCGAACGGGCCCACTTCCACGAACTGGGCGACCCTGATACCCTGCTCGACCTCGTAGGGGCTGTGGTTGCGGTGGAGCACCTTGGCCTCGAGGAGGTGGCCTCCTCCCGCGTGGCCCTGGCCCGAGGGACCGTCCAGACCGAGCACGGCCCCCTGCCTTCGCCCTGTCCGGCGACCCTCGAGATCCTTCAAGGGGTGCCCATCGCCCCTTCCCCCCTGAGCGTGGAGAACGTGACCCCCACGGGGGCGGCCCTTCTGAAGGTCCTCGTGAGGACCTTCGGTCCCATACCGGAGATGGTCCTGGAGGGGGTGGGGTACGGGGCAGGCTCCATGGACCCTCCGGAGCTGCCCAACCTCCTCAGGGTGCTGGTGGGAAGGCGAGGGGAGGGGGTTGAGGGGCTCTGGCTCCTGGAGACGGACATGGATGACATGAACCCCGAGATCGTCCCCTACGTAGAGGAGCGGCTGAGGGAGGCGGGGGCCCTGGAGGTCACAGTGGCGCCCGTCCACATGAAGAAGGGCAGGATGGGGATGACGCTTCGATGCCTCTGCCGCGAAGGGGAGCGGCAGAGGCTGCTGGAGGTCCTCTTCGGGGAGTCGAGCACCCTCGGCGTGAGGGGGTGGAGGCTCAAGCGCTGGATCTTGGACAGGGAGACGGTGGAGGTCTCCACGGCCTTCGGCCCCGTGAAGGTGAAAGTGGGTCGGAAGGGGGATCGCGTGCTCAACGTGGCCCCTGAGTACGAGAGCTGCCAAGAGGTGGCTCTCAGGGAGGGGGTGCCCCTCAAGGAGGTCTATCAGGAGGCCCTCAGGGCTGCCACGGCTTCCTTGGGGAAAAATAAAAAACTGGTTGACAGAGAGGGCTTAGGGCCTTTAGATAATGTATAACAAATGGCCCTTTTGATCGGTTACGGGGAGGCGGTAGGGATCTTCGACATCTGGCAGCTCAAGCGGCTGAAGGAGAGGGTTTCCTTCGAGGAGGTAGTTCTTTTTGCGCGTCGGAGACCTACCGAGAAGGTCATCAGGGAGGCCCAGGAGGTCGGCATCGAGATAAGGACGGCACAAGATCCCAAGGGGGAGGCAAAGGGCTTGGCGGAGAGGCTGCGGCAACAGGGAAGGGAGGTGAAGGTGAAGGCCCTTGAGGAGCTTGCTGACCGTTCCATCATGAGGGACGTCTTTTAACCCTTTGGGAAATCCATTTTAGGAGGGGAGAGATGAACTCGTTGCTCCTTGCCTTGATCGTTTTTGTGGCTTATTTGGTGGCCTACCACACTTATGGCAAGTACTTGGGCCGCAAGATCTTCAAGCTCGACCCTGACAAGGTGACCCCGGCCCATGAGCTCCGCGATGAAGTGGACTACGTGCCTGCGAAGAAGGAGGTCCTCTTCGGGCACCACTTCACCTCCATCGCGGGCTTGGGTCCCATCGTGGGACCGGCCATCGCGGTGATCTGGGGTTGGGTGCCCGCGGTCCTATGGATCGGCTTGGGGCCTATCTTCTTAGGGGGGGTTCACGACCTCTCGGCCCTTGTGGCCTCCATGAGGAAGAAGGGGGTCTCCATCGGGGAGCTGACCGCCGATCTGGTCAACCCGAGGACCCGGACCCTCTTCCACCTCATCATCTTCTTTGAGCTCTGGATCGTCATCGCCATTTTCGCCCTCATCATGGGGATCCTCTTCAACATGTACCCTCAGTCGGTCTTCCCCGTCTGGATGGAGATCCCCATAGCCGTCTGGATGGGCTATATGATCTACCGCAGGGGGGCCCATCTGACCTGGACCGCCCTGGTGGCGGTGGCCCTGATGTACATCACCGTCATCATAGGGGCCTACTGGCCCCTGAAGCTCCCCGGTCTCTTCGGGCTGACGCCGGTGGCCACCTGGCTCGTCATCCTTCTGGTCTACTCCTACTTCGCCTCCACCACCCCGGTGTGGTCCCTGCTCCAGCCCCGTGATTACATCAACGCCCATCAGCTCATCATAGCCATGGGCCTGCTCTTCCTCGGCACCATCGTGGCCCATCCCAAGATCGTGGCCCCTGCCTTAAACCTGAAGGCCGCCGGTGCCCCTTCCGTATGGCCCTTCCTCTTCGTGGTGATAGCCTGTGGGGCCATATCGGGCTTCCACTCCCTGGTCAGTTCCGGGACCTCCTCCAAGCAGATAAACAAGGAGACCGATGCCCAGTTCGTGGGCTACGGCGGGATGCTCATGGAGGGATCGCTCTCCGTGCTGGTGATAGTGGCCACCTGTGCCGCCTTGGGGATCGCTTACAAGACCAAGGGCGGTGAGATCCTCACCGGCTTTGCCGCTTGGCAGGCCCATTACGCAAGCTGGCAGGCCGCAGCAGGCCTCGGGGCGAAGCTGAACGCCGTGATCGTGGGATCGGCCAACCTGATGAAGTCCTTCGGCATCCCCCTGGTCATAGGTTCGACCATCATGGCGGTGTTCCTCGTCTCCTTCGCCGGCACGACCCTCGACACCGCCACCAGGATCCAGCGTTACGTCATCGGGGAGTTCTGCAGGGACATAGGGGCGGAGTTCCTGGCCAACCGCTGGGTTGCCACCTTCATCGCGGTCTTTTCCGCCTTCCTGCTCGCCTTCGCCCAGAAGGGGGGCAAGGGGGCACTGATCCTCTGGCCGCTCTTCGGCTCGGTCAACCAGTTGCTGGCAGGCCTGGCGCTGCTTGTGGCCACGGTCTACCTGGCCAAGTTGAAGAAGCCCCTTTGGATTACCCTGCTGCCCATGGTCTTCATGCTCTTCATGACGGGTTGGGCGATGGTCCTCAACATCAAGAAGTTCGCCGCCACCCACAACACGCTGCTGCTGGTGATCGGGATCATGGTCTTTGTGCTGGAGATCTGGATGATCATAGAGGCCCTCATCGCCCTGGAGCGCCATATGAGGTCCTCGTAAGTGGAGAGGGAGTTACCGCCCCTTGTGGCCGCCTGTCTGAGGAGGCCTACGCCCTACACCCCTGTATGGCTCATGCGCCAGGCAGGTCGCTATCTCCCCGAGTACAGGGAGATGAGGGGGCGGTACTCCTTCCTCCAGATGTGCAAGGAACCGGAGCTGGCCCTGAAGGTTACGCTTCTGCCCGTCGAGAGGTTCGGGCTCGATGGGGCCATCCTCTTCAGCGACCTCTTGCTGCCCTTGGAGGCCATGGGTCTTAGGCTCCGCTACGGGGAGGGAGGGCCTGCCATCGAGAACCCCGTAGGAGGTCGCCGTGACGTTGAGGCCTTGAGGACCGAAGGGGTCCTCGAGGGGCTCAGCCCGGTGATGGAGGCCGCGAGGCTGGCCCGCAGGGAGCTCCCCCAGGGGGTGGCCCTCATCGGCTTCGCGGGGGCCCCCTTCACCTTGGCCAGTTACGCCGTAGAGGGAGGGGGGGCTCGAGACTTCTCAAAGACCAAAGGCCTCATGTACGGAGAGCCGGAGACCTTCGGCCTCCTGATGGAGAAGATCGCCGAGGTGATCACCCTCTTCCTCAGGGCCCAGGTCGAGGCCGGATGCCAGGTGCTTCAGATCTTCGACAGCTGGGCAGGGGCCCTCTCCCCCATGGACTACAGGCGCCATGTCTTGCCCTACACGAAGAGGGTCATCGGTGGCCTCGAGGGGAAGGCTCCCCTAATCCACTTCGCCACCTCAGCGGCGGGGATCTTAGAGCTGATGGCCTCGGCGGGCGGCGACGTCATTGGGGTCGATTGGCGGGTAGATCTGGGGGAGGCCTGGAAGAGGGTGGGCTACAACCGTGGCATTCAGGGCAACCTCGATCCCGCCCTCCTCCTCGGCCCCCGAGCCCTGATAGAGGAGGGGGTGAGGGAGGTTCTGTCTGCGGCCGCGGGCAGGCCGGGCCACATCTTCAACCTGGGCCATGGGGTCCTGCCCCAGACCCCGGAGGAGAACGTGGCCTTCTTGGTGGAGACAGTCCGCAGGTTGAGCGAGAGGGCCGACTGGGGCTGAGATGAAGGGGGTCCTGATCGCCGCCTTCGGGGGGGCTAGGGAAGAAGGGGAGGTCCCTTCCTTCCTCCGGAGCTTGAGGGGGGAGGAGCCCCCCCCTTGGTTGATCTCCTCCCTCGAGCAGAAGTACCGCCTGATCGGCGGTTCCCCCCTCTTCGCCATCCTCGAGAGGATAGTCGACGGCTTGAGGAGGCGCCTGAAGGGGGTTCAGCTCACGTACGGGGTGCTGCACGGGGCCCCCTCCCTTGAGGAGGCCATTGAGGAGCTCGAGGGCCGAGGGGTCTTCGAGGTCCTGCTCTTCCCCCTGTCCCCTTACCGCTCCCCATACACCACCGAGGCCATCTACGACCGGGCGCACCGCAGGCTGGAGGAGCTGGCCATCATGTCCAGGAGGCCCAACCCCTGGTTCGACCATCCGGAATACGTGAGGCTTTGGGTCACGAGGATCAAGGAGGAGATCTCCTCCTTCGGCAGGGCCCCCTTGGTCTTCTCGGCCCATTCCCTCCCCCCTGAGGCCTCCTCCCCTTACCGCGAGGACGTCGAGGCCACGGTGAGGGGGGTCCTCGATCAGCTCCCCCGCCTCCCTTGGCGCCTTGCCTTTCAAAGCGGCAGGGAGGGGTGGCTCGGCCCAGGGCCGAAGGAGGTCCTGCAGGAGCTCAAGGGGAGGGGCGCCGAGAGGGCCATAGTGGTGCCGATCGGCTTCCTCTGCGATCACCTCGAGACCCTTTACGATCTGGACTTGGAGTTGAGGGAATGGGCTGAGGTGGAGCTGGAGATGGAGCTGGGGAGGGTCTCCTGTCTCAACGCCTCTGAGGACTTCATCACCTTTCTGGCCAAACGGATCTTGGAGGGTTTCAGGGCGTCGTGAAGAGGATAGCGGTGGTGGGCGGTGGGATCGCCGGGCTCGCCGCCGCCTATTACCTGCGGCAGGGGGCGGCCCGAAAGGGGATTCCCCTTGAGATCTACCTCCTGGAGAAGGAGGGGCGCCTCGGGGGGGCCATCCTCACCGAACTTCTCGATGGCTTCCTGATCGAAGGGGGTCCCGATTGCCTCCTGGCGGAAAAGCCCTGGGCCCTGGAGCTCGCCCAGGAGCTCGGGATAGGCCACCGGGTGGTCGACACCCTGAGGGGGAAGGAGGGGACCTACGTCCTCTGGCGGGGACGGCTCCACCTGCTGCCTGAGGGCTTTGTGCTCTTAGCCCCTACGAGCTTCACGTCCCTTCTGCGCTGGTCCCTCATCAGCCCATGGGGGAAGCTCAAGGTGGCCCTTGAGCCCTTCTTGCCGAGGGGGCCTCAAGGGGGAGACGAAAGCCTCGCCGAGTTCGTCTCCAGACGCTTGGGCTGGGAGGTCCTCGAGAAGGTGGCCGAGCCCCTGGTGGCGGGGATCCACGGTGGGGCCCCAGAAGAGTTGAGCCTGAAGAGCACCTTTCCTCGCCTGCTGGAGCTGGAGAGGAGGTACCGGAGCCTCATCCTGGGCCTCAGAAGGAGGTACAAAGGGCGCTCGAGCCCCCGGACCCCCTTCGTCTCCTTCAGGGGCGGCATGGGCGAACTGGTTGAGGCCTTGGAGGGGGCCCTGAAGGGGGTGGAGGTGAGGAGGAGTTGTGAGGTCCTGGGGGTGGAGAGGGGGGACGGATTTCGCCTCCGCTTAAGGGGGGAGGACCTGGGGACGGATGCCCTAATCCTGGCCACCCCTTCCTATGTGAGCGCCCAACTGTTGAAGTCCTTTGCTCCCGAACTGTCAGCGCTGCTTGAGCGCATCCCCTACGTCTCCTCTGCCACCCTGTCGCTTGCCTACGAGGCTGAGGGAGTGGCCCACCTGTTGAGGGGTTACGGCTTCGTGGTCCCCAGGCGAGAGGGCCGGAGGCTCATGGCCGTCACCTTCTCCTCGCGGAAGTTCCCGGGCAGGGCCCCGGATGGGAAGGTCTTGCTGAGGGCCTTTGTGGGCGGGGCCAGGGACGAGGGGGTCCTGGAGCTCGAAGACCGCGAGATCTTGGCTTTGGTCCGAGGCGAGTTGGAGGAGATCTTGGGCATCAGGGCCGAACCCCTCCTCTGGCGGCTCTACCGCTGGCCGCGCTCCTTGGCCCAATACAGGGTGGGACATGGGGAGCTCCTGGCCGAGATAGAGGCCAAGGCCAGCGAGATTCCGGGCCTCTTCCTGGCGGGGGCGGCCTACCGGGGGATAGGGGTAGGGGATTGCGTCCGCTCAGGCAGAGAGGCCGCCCAGAGGGCCTTGGATTTTCTACGTTGACAACCTGCCCTTTCACACTATCCTTATTCAGGGCTGATCCCCAAAGGACGGAGAAGGAGGTGCCATGATCCTCAAGATCAACCCCCAGAACCCACAGAAGAGGCTGATCAGGAAGGTGGTGGAGGTCTTGAAGGAGGGGGGCGTGATAGCCTACCCCACCGACACCATCTACGGCCTCGGCTGCGACCTGTACCGGAAGGAGGCCATCGAGCGGATCTATCGCCTCAAGCGCTCGAGCAAGAGCAAGCGGTTGAGCATCATTTGTCCCGACCTGAAGTACATCAGCAGGTACGCCCAGGTGCCCGACTACGCCTACCGGATCATGAAGCGGTTGATCCCCGGTCCTTACACCTTCATCCTCGAGGCCACCAAGCTGGTGCCCAAGATCACCCTGACCAACCAGCGGACCATAGGGATAAGGGTGCCGGATCACCCCATCCCCTTGGCGCTGGTGGCCGAACTCGGCAATCCCATCATCACCACAAGCGTTACCAAGCCCGACGAGACCCTGTACAACGACCCGGTCGAGATCGCCGAGCGCTTCGGCAAGGCGGTGGACTTGGTGATAGACGGAGGGGTGATAGTGCCTGAGCATTCCTCCATCATCGACCTGACCACCGAGGAACCCAGGGTCCTCCGGGTGGGCAAGGGCGACGTGAGCTTCCTCGAGGCCTGATGCCCAGGGTCTGGATCGGGACCTCAGGCTGGACCTACCAGCACTGGCGGGGCAGGTTCTATCCCCCTGATCTCTCCCCTCGCCGTTGGCTCGAGTACTACGCCCAGCGTTTCCCGACCGTGGAGCTCAACAGCCCCTTTTACCGGGTGCCTAAACGGCGGACCTTCGAGGGCTGGAGGGAGAGGACTCCCGCTGGCTTCCTCTTCGCGGTGAAGGCCTCGCGCCTGATCACCCATGTGAGGAAGCTGCGCGGGGCGGAGGGGGAGCTCCGGTGGTTCCTGTCCGAGGCCGAGGGCCTCGGGGAGAAGATGGGGCCTCTGCTCTTTCAACTTCCCCCGAGCCTGAGGGCAGACCCTGGGCTGCTCGAGGCCTTCCTCAGGGGTTTACCCCCGGGCAGATACACCTTCGAGTTTCGGCATCCCTCGTGGTTCGAGGAGGCGATCTATGAACTCCTGGCCCGTTACGATGTGGCCCTCTGTGTGGCGGATTCCCCCCGTTTCCCCTGCGAGAGGCGAGTGACGGCCTCCTTCCTCTACCTGAGGCTTCACGGCAGCCAGCGCCTCTACGCCTCCCTTTACAGCCGCGAGGAGCTCTCCGAGTGGGCCTCCTTCATCCGCGAGGCCCTGGAGGGCGGGGCCGAGGAGGCCTTCTGTTACTTCGACAACGACTACGAGGCCTACGCCGTCAGGAACGCTCTGGAGCTCAGGGAGATCCTCGAGGCTTAGGGCCTGAAGTCGGGGTTCCTCAACAGGAACCTCCTCACGCGGTCCAGGGCCACCTCCGAGGCCATGAGCTTGACCTGGCTCCGGTCCCCGAAGAAGCGGTATCTCTTTACCTCGACCCGGTCCCCTACGGCCATCCCTATGAAGACCGTCCCCACGGGGTGCTCCGGCGTCCCCCCCGTGGGTCCGGCCACCCCCGTGGTGGAGACGCCGAAGGTGGTCCCGAAGCGCTCCCTGACGCCCTTGGCCATGGCCTCGGCACAGGGGGCGCTCACGGCCCCGAAACGCCCAAGCACCTCCCGAGGTACCCCCAGGAAGCGCCCCTTGGCCTCCTCGCTGTAGCTGACCACCCCCCCTTGGAAGTAATCGGAGCTGCCCGGCACCTCTGTGATGCGGTGGGCCACAAGCCCCCCTGTGCAGGACTCGGCTGTGGCGATGGTGGCCCCTCGTTCCCTCAACAACTGCCCCACCACCTTCTCCATGGTGTCGTCCCCTGAGCCGAAGAGGTGCAGGCCGAGCCTCCTTCTGATCTCGGCCTCATAGGCCGAGAGGTGCCCGGCTGCCTCCTCGGGGGTCCCTTCCCTCACGGTCAGTCGGAGATGGATCTCTGGAAAGGACGGCAAGAAGGCGAGCTCAAAGGGCCCGCTGAGCCCTTCGAGGAGCTCCTTTACCTGGGACTCGCTGGGGCCGAAGCACTTGAAGAGCCTGACCAGCACCGTCTCCCCCCCGCTCCTCTCCGAGAGGAAGGGGATGAGGGTCCCCTGGACCATGGACCGCAGCTCCTTGGGGACCCCGGGGAAGAAGAAGAGGTGACACCCTCGGACCTGGAGCCTGAAGCCGCAGAGTCCCAAGGGGTTGGGGATGATCTCGGCCCCTTCCGGCAGCTGGGCCTGAGCCTCATCGGTCTCGGTAAAGGTCAGACCCCAGGCTGCGAACTTTCCCTTCAGTTCCCTGAGGTAATCCTCGTGCAGCAAGAGCCTTAGGCCGAAGGCCTCCGCAGCCGCCCCCCTCGTCCTGTCGTCGGGGGTGGGGCCCAGGCCGCCGGTGACCAGGACGAGCTCTGCCCCTTGAGCCGCCTCCCTCAGGGCCCTGACGATTCCCTCCAGCTCGTCCCCCACGGTGACGATCTTCCTCACCCTGATGCCGAAGCGGTGCAGCGTCTCGGCCAGAAAGCGGGAGTTGGTGTCGAGGGTCGCACCGCTTAGGAGCTCCTCCCCTATGGTCACGATCTGGGCGTCCATCTTCCCCCTCCTTGAGGCATATGGACTAATATAGCAGAAAGGGAGATGGGAGGGGTCTTGAGCTGGAGGGCTCCGTGGAAGCGAATTTTTTGACACCCCCCTTCGCTTCTGTTAACGTAAGCCCTCTCAAGGAGGCCTCATGAGCCCTCCGAGGAGGCTTAAGCTCTTCTTTCACTACTTCCTATCCCCCGAGAGGATACTGCTGGGCAGTTTTGCCTTCATGATCATCTTGGGCACCCTCATCCTCAAGATGCCCTTTGCCACCAGGGGCGGACATATCTCCACGGTGGACGCCCTCTTCACGGCCACATCGGCCGTCTGTGTGACGGGCCTCGTGGTGGTGGATACGGGCAGCTTCTTCACCTTGGGCGGGCAATTGGTGATCCTCGGCCTGATCCAGGCAGGTGGCCTCGGCATCATGACCTTCTCGGTGCTCTTCTGGCGGCTCTTGGGCAGAGAGGTCTCCCTGAGGGAGAAGATGGCCCTGGAGGAGAGCCTCACCACGAGACCGGTCCGGGACGTCCTGGGGATCGTCAAGGGGGTCTTGCTCTACACGGGGGTCTTCGAGGCCATAGGGGCGATCTTGCTCTTGACCCGCTGGGTCGGCTCCTTTCCCCTTCCCAAGGCCTTCTACCTCTCCGTCTTTCACGCCATCTCTGCCTTTTGCAACGCCGGTTTCTCCCCCTTCCGGGATTCCCTGGCCTCCTTCCGGGATCAGTGGTGGGTGAACCTGACCGTCGGGGGGCTCATCGTGAGCGGCGGCATAGGCTTCATGGTCCTGGCCGAACTGAAGGAGCGTCTTTCCGAGAGGCGAAGGCTTTCGTTGCACACGAAGGTGGTCCTCACCACTACGGCCATCCTCATCGCGGCCGGAGCCCTTCTCATCTGGATCACCGAGCGGGGCAACGTCCTCAGAGGGATGTCCCTGGGGGAGCAGGTCCTGGTGAGTCTCTTCCACTCCATCAGCGCCCGTACGGCGGGCTTCTCCACGGTGGATGTGGGCCAGATGGGGGATGCTGCCCTCTTCGTCCTGGTGCTGCTGATGTTCATAGGGGCCTCCCCCGGTTCCTGCGGAGGTGGCATCAAGACGACCAACCTGGCCATCCTCTTCTCCCTCGGATACAATAAGCTCATGGGGAGGACGGAGGCGGTCATCTTCAGGAGGACGGTGCCGCGGGAGACGGTGGCACGGTCCATGGCCCTGCTGATCGGTTCCTTCCTCTTCCTCACCTTCATGCTGCTGTTCTTCCTGGTGAGCGAGGAGAGCGGTGTACCCCACAAGGAGGGGCTCTTCCTCGAGATCCTCTTCGAGCTGACCTCGGCCTTCGGTACGGTGGGCCTCTCGGCGGGGATGACCTCCCGGTTGGACGCCCTGGGGAAGGTCCTGGTGGCGGTCACCATGTTCGTGGGGAGGCTCGGCCTCCTTACTATGGCCTTCGCCCTGGCGAAGAGGAAGGAGGCGAAGATCTTCTACGCCGAAGAGGACATCATGGTTGGATAGGAGGGAACGGTGAAGTTCGGCGTCATCGGTCTCGGCAACTTCGGCTCCACGGTGGCCAAGGCCCTCTTCGAGGCCGGCCACGATGTGGTGGTGCTGGATCGCGACAGGGATCGCGTCCAGGCCATGCAACGGTACGCCACCCAGGCGGTCATCGCCGATGCCACCCAGAAGGAGATCCTGGAGGAGTTGGCGCTGGATAAGATGGACGCCGTGATAGTGAGCCTCGGCAAGGACCTGAGCGCGAGCGTCCTGGTGACCCTCTACCTCAGGGACCTGAAGGTGAAGAAGATCGTGGTCAAGATCGCCAGTGAGGACCACGGTCGGGTACTGGACAGGGTAGGGGCCACCGAGATCGTCTTCCCCGAGAAGGACATGGCGCTGCGCCTCGCCCAAAGCCTCATATCCCCCAACATCCTCGACTACCTCCCCCTTTCCCCCGAGTACTCCCTCCTGGAGCTCGCCCCTCCCAAGGAGTTCATAGGCAAGAGCCTCGCAGAGCTGCGTCTCAGGAGCCGCTTCGGCGTGAACGTCCTGGCCGTGAGGCAGATCATCCCCGAGAGGATGATCATCAACCCTTCGGCCGATTTCGTCATCAAGGACAGCGACGTCCTGGTGGTGCTCGGCAAGAGGGAGGACCTGGACAAGATCGGTGGTCCTTGACACCCCTTGGGGCAATTTAATATAAGTAGCTGCGGATGCAGTACACGCTGCTGTTAAACGCCACCTACGAACCGCTGCGGGTCATCTCCTGGAAGAAGGCCGTGGTGTTGGTGATCCTCGGCAAGGTGGAGGTGATCGAGGAGTACGACCGTGAGATCCGCAGCGTCTCCTTCAGCATCAAGCTACCTTCGGTGGTGAGGCTCCTGAGGTACGTAAGGCGTGGGGGCGCTGAGGTGAAGTTCTCCCGCCGTAACATCTACGCCCGCGATGGCTATCGCTGCCAGTACTGTGGCAGGCAGTTCCCCTACGACGAGCTCACCTGCGACCACGTGATACCCCGTTCCCGAGGCGGCAGGACCGAGTGGACCAACGTGGTCACCTGCTGCAGGGAATGCAACCACAGAAAGGGGGGCCGCACCCCGGAGGAGGCGGGGATGAGGCTGTTGAGGCAGCCTAAGAGGCCGGCCTGGCTCCCCTTCATACGCATCACCATCAGGATGAAGAATCCCCCCCGCTCTTGGCTTGACTACTTCTACTGGAATGTGGAGGTGGAGCGAGAGGGGGCAAGGGACAGAGAGGGCGTTGCCCTTTAGAACCCCTCGGTCAACCTGAAGTAGATCTCCTCGGCAAGGTCGGCGGCTACCCGCCTGAGGGCTTCCTCCTTTGCCCCTTCGTCCATCATTACCTCTCCTGAGACGAGGAACTCCCTTGAGCCCCTCAGCTCCTTCGCCTCCCAGAGGACCTCGCCGTCCCCTCGGCGCACCAATCGCACGGCCACCTCTACCGTGGCCCGGTACTGGCGCGCCTTGGCGCTTTCGTCGTAGGCCAGCGAGCGGAGGGAGAGCCCTACGACCTCCCCCTCGAGGACGGCCTCCGCCTCTGCCTGCGGCACCACCCGAGGTCCTCGGCTGATGAACTCCTCCCTCAGGGCAGCGGTGAAGAAGTCCCCCAAGCGGGGTTCCTGGGTGTGGTTCTCAAAGGGGACGATGGCCAAGGAGGAGACCTTCCCCGGCAGCTCCCCCTTGCCCACGAAGTGGTAGCCGCAGCCGAAGAGGAGGGGCAGAAGCAGCAGGAGCCTCAACATACGACGTTCACCAACCTCTTCGATACGTAGATCACCCGCCGGATCTCCTTGCCCTGGGTGTGCCTCTTCACCCCTTGGGTCTCGAGGGCCCTCTGCTTGATCTCCTCCTCGTCGGCGTCAGCGGGGACGGTTATGCGGTCCCGGACCTTCCCGTTCACCTGGACGATGATCAAGATCTCGGCGGCTCTGACGGCCTCGGGGTCGTATCTGGGCCAGGGGTGATCGATCAGGCCCGGTTCCCTCCCCAAGGCCTCCCACAGCTCCTCGGTGATGTGGGGGACGAAGGGGTGGAGGAGCAGGCACAGGGTCTCCAGGGCCTCTCGCCAGAGTTCGGGCGATATCTCTTCCTTGAGGGCGTCGTACAGGTAGTTTATCCACTCCATCACCGCGGCTATGGCGGTGTTGAAGTGGAAGCGCTCGATGTCCTCGGTCACCTTCTTTATGGCCCTGTGGGTCTGGCGCCGGAAGGCCACCTCTTGGGGGGTGGGCCCCTCTCTTTTGGGTTCCCCCTGGGCCCTCGGTTGGGCCTCTTGGAAGAGCCTCCAGAGGCGGTTGAGGAAGCGAAAACAGCCCTCCACCCCCTCTTCCTTCCAGTCGAGGTCCTTCTCCGGCGGGGCCGCAAAGAGGATGAAGAGCCTGGTGGTGTCGGCACCGTAGCGGGCGATCATGTCATCGGGGTCGACGATGTTGCCCTTGGATTTGGACATCTTCGCCCCGTCCTTTATCACCATCCCCTGGGTCAGCAACCTCTGGAAGGGCTCATCGAAGTCGAGGAAGTCGAGGTCCCTCAGGGCCTTGGTGAAGAAACGGGCGTAGAGGAGGTGGAGCACTGCGTGCTCGATCCCTCCGATGTACTGGTCCACCGGCATCCAGTATTTGACCCTTTCGGGGTGCAGGGGCCCTTCGTGGTAGTCGGCGCAGGCGAAGCGGGCGAAGTACCAGGAGGATTCCACGAAGGTGTCCATGGTGTCGGTCTCTCGTCGGGCCGGCCCTCCGCAACGGGGACAGGTGGTCTTGACGAAGGATTCCACCTCCTTCAGCGGCGATCCCTTCCCCGTGAGCTCCACCTCCAAGGGCAACTCCACCGGCAGTTGATCCTCGGGGACCGGCACGGTGCCGCAGCGGGCGCAATAGACGATGGGTATGGGGGCCCCCCAGTACCTCTGGCGGGAGATGCCCCAGTCGCGGAGCCTCCAGTTGACCGCACGACGGCCGATGCCTTTCTGCTCCAAGAGGTCGGCTATCCGCTCCATGACGGAGCGGTTCGGCATCCCGTCGAAGGGGCCCGAGTTCACCATCACCCCGTCCTCGGTGTAGGCCTCGGTCATCTCCTCGGGCTTGAGGTCCTTCCCTTCGGGGCGGATCACCACGACGATCTCTAGGCCGTACTTCTTAGCGAACTCGAAGTCCCGTTGGTCGTGAGCTGGCACCGCCATGATGGCTCCGGTGCCGTACTCCATCAGGACGAAGTTGGCCGTCCAAACGGGCATCCGCCAGCCGGTCAAGGGGTTGCGGCAGTAGACGCCGAGGAAGACCCCCTCCTTGGAGAGCTCCTCGGAGGACCGCACGAGGAGGTCCTGCCTTTTGGCCCGCTCCACGAAGCGCCTGACCTCGTCCTCTTGGGGTTTGCCCTTCGACAACTCCGTGACCAAGGGGTGTTCAGGGGCCAGCACCATGAAGGTGGCCCCGTAGACGGTGTCCACCCGTGTGGTGAACACGGTGATGGCC
>Ga0190361_1000410_pt1 | contig 17356 bp, 18 predicted proteins | sample 48721845_MG_FD_161273 | JGI IMG/M metagenome (GOLD analysis project Ga0190361, IMG submission 161273) | Hydrothermal vent microbial mat bacterial communities from Southern Trench, Guaymas Basin, Mexico - 4872-18-4-5_MG | ecosystem: Environmental > Aquatic > Marine > Hydrothermal vents >... | reverse complement strand
CTGTGATGTGTAAGCTTCATCAACCGCTTCTACTTTGATGCCGTACTCTTCAGCTTTGTATCTGATTAGCTTCACAAGACGCCCAAAAGGAATGCGATGGAGCTTTTCGTTGTTTTGATGGCTGATGTTTATGCTTGCTACATCTTTATACATATCCCCAATTACGATTCTGCCCACACCATTGGATTTGGCGAGTTCTACTATCCAGCGTGAAACTTTATGGATGTAGTCGTTGACATAAGCGCGCTCTTTGACAATCAAACGATGAAGCTTTTTGGAAGTTTTGTGGCCTTGTTTCGAGATTACAGACTGAATCCTTGCTTGTTCTTTAGCAAACCATCTGAGCTTAGAAACTAACATTCTGCCGTCGAGGATATACGGTTGCTGTTTGCCTTCAACCACAACCGTTGCCAGGTTGGAAACTCCCAAGTCTATCGCCATCGCTTTGGAACCAGCTTGGCAGCCTGGTATTTCTTTGCGATAGATGATATGCAGAAAGTACCGCCAATGCCCATAGATCTTTTTAGGAACAATCTCCACCTCTTGCATGGCACCAAGCGCTAAATTTTCGACAATCCCGGCCATAGGTACCTGGACCCGATGCCATGCTCGCCTTTGAGATATTTTCGTGTTTGTTTAGAAAGAGACAGCCGAAGTTTGCTACCGGCTATCTTGATACCGTTTTTCTTCCACCGAACAGGAAAGTGTCCGTTTTTGGGTTGAAATCCTGGCGGAGTCTTAGTATGGCTTTTGAAATAGTTCTCCCAAGCAATCTGGAGCTTTTCGAGTACAGCCTGCGCTGATTGAGAATGCAAGTTCTTATACCAAAAGTTATCTCTGAGTTCTTGTTTGAGTTTAAAAGGATTAATTTGATGTTCCTTAACAACGTAATTAGCTACATTCCACAGCTTCGCCGCGGAGTAGCTGAGATGACCAATTATGATTTGTTGCTCTCTTGAAAGTTTACGCGTTATGTCGATGGTTAGTACTCTTATCGCTTGCACGGCAAATTTATTGTATCATATTTCGCACCGCTGTATCCCAATCCCCTAAAGGGAATGGGGCTTAGCGACGCAATTTTTATAATCTCACCGTTTGGGAATTTCGAGGGAATGTTCGGAAAAAGAGCTGATAAGAAATTTTCGTTTTTCAACAGTGGTATCAAGGTCTTCTTCTACCAATTCTGGAGAGCAGTCTCATGATGATCTCCCACCGAACCTTTCAAAACTCACTATTTCCTCAACTTTTTTCCTCTTTTCTTTCTTTTTATCATCATCGGAGTATCCAACAGGTAGTATGGTCTCTATTCTGAATTTTTCAGGTATTTTGAGAAGTTCCATCAGCTCTTCAGAACCAGAAGGGGTGTACGTAACGGTTCCCAATCCCATCTCTTCCAAAGCGAGGAGTAAATAACCAACGGAGATCCACACCGATTCTTTGGAAAAAGGGAGAGTTTTATCACACAGAACGATCACAAGGTAAGGAGCATCTGAAAGAAAAGGTTTCTCCCAGGTTATCCCTCTGTCTGCAAGCCACTCTTTGAAATGGCCAGAGAGCTTTTCATGAAAACTCTTCTCTTTCTTCTCACAAATTTCCCTTATGCTCTTTTTCAAATCCTCATTTTCCACTATCAGAAAATGCCATGGTTGAGAATTTATACCAGAAGGTGCTTCTTTTGCCACCTCTATCGCTTTAATAATTGAACTTAGAGGAGGTTTCTCCTTTTTAAACTTTCTGACAGTTTTTCTCTTTCTGGCAAGCTCTAGAAGCATCATTTCACCTCCTGTGAATCTTTGGAAAGGATTATAGCATAATATTCCCATGAGACTTGTTGAAAGATGTAAGGATAGTGTATAATAAAATTGGTTCAATTGTTGAACCAAAGATCCTTTCAAGGAGGTGGGGTATATGAGAAAACTTCTAATACTCGCTATTCTGCTATCGTTTCTCCTAACATTTGTTTTTGCAAAGACTACTATCAGGTTCATGGAAGTTATAACAAGTCCTGACAGAACAAAATTTTTGAAGGGGTTACTTTCAGAATTCGAAAAACGTAATCCTGATATTGAAGTTGAACTCATATCCGTTCCATGGGACCAATCCTACGAGAAATTGATGAGTATGGTGGTCGCTGGGAATCCTCCTGATGTTGTGGAAATGCCGGATAGATGGGTCGCGAGATTTGCTGCCATGGGGAAACTTGTGAATTTAGAAAAATATTTGAAGAATTGGTCAGAATATGAGAAGTTTATAGAACCTGCTATAAAAGCAATGAGAGTTTATAAGAATGAACCATATGTGATTCCCTATGGTTTTTACATAAGAATAATGTTCTACAGAAAAGACTGGCTCGAGGAGAAAGGATTATCTGTACCTCAGACAACAGACGAATTCATAGAAGTTGTGAAAAAATTGACAGATCCAGCAAAAGGCAGATTTGGAACGTATATAAGAGGAGCTGTTGGTGGATGGGATACTATAAAATACTGGATTTCCGCTTATCTGGGGACAGCAGAATATTTCGATGAAGAAGGGAAGTGTCTTTTTAGAAAACCCGAAGCAGCTGAAGGATTGAGAACCTACGTTAGTTTCTATAAAAATGGTTGGGCTCCTCCAGAATCTGTGAACTGGGGTTACAACGAAATAGTTGCAGGGTTCTACACAGGAGTCGTAGGAATAATCTTTCAGGATCCTGAAGTTATAGGAACATGTAAAAAACATATGGAAGAAGGAACATGGATGGTGGCAAAGCTTCCAATAGGTCCACATGGTAAAGCTTTTCTTAAGCTAGGATTTGCCGGTTGGTCGATGTTTAAAACAGGGAAAGAAGATATTGCGTGGAAATTGGTTTCATTCTTAGTATCAGAGGAAATAGGTATGAAATGGGAGAAGTATCTGAATATCGTACCGGCATATAAAAAAGCTCTGGAAGATCCATTTTATATGGAGGATCCTTATAGGAAAGTTCTTGTTGAGGAACTAAATGACCCCAGATATGTGTTTTTCTTCGATCCATTTTACTTACCAGAGTGGGCAGAATTTATTCAAAAACTTTCTGTCCAGGAGTTCCAAAAAGTACTTCTTGGAAAGGAAACACCAGAGAAAGCTCTGGAAATTTGGTCCGATTTCTTGGAAAAGGCTTATAAAAGATGGATCGAAAAGTATGGTAAATGATAACAAACGGCCCCCACTCATAGTGGGGGCCGTTGGGAGGATAAGAAATGAAAAATCCCTGGGGGATAGCGAACGAAATAAAGAAATTAATAGTGGAGAAATCTTGGAAAAAGTTACCTCCTGAAAGGAAACTAGCTAAAGATCTAGGAGTTAGTAGGAACACGCTCAGAGAAGCTTTGAGAATATTGGAATACGAAAAGGTAATAAGCAGAAAACAAGGGAAAGGTACTTTTGTTGAGAGAGAGAAAAATTTAAAAATACTTATTAATCCTTCTTCAATAGAAGTGGAAACACATAATGTTGAGTTTATAATAAATGTCTTGGAAGTTAGATGGGGTCTTGAAGCGAGTGCAGTGCGTTCTATCATATTGCATACTAATATAAGTGAGGAAGACTGGAAAAGAATAGAAAAAATCTTAGAAGCATTGGAGAAGCGATATGAAAGAGGATTACCTGCCGAAGAGATGGATATAAAATTTCATAAATCAATAATAGAACTTTCTCATAATCCAATTCTTATAGATCTCTACAAAACTATATGGACAATTATTAGCATTCTATGGAAATATCCTCTAGGAGCTTTTCATTTCGGTGAAAAATCTATACCTTATCACCGGGATTTACTCGAAGCTTTGAAAAGGAAGGATTTAGATGGAGCTATAAAAGCCATCAGTGATATCGTCGAATCTGATTTGAAAGACATTCTATCCTTTATTCGAGAGAAAGGAGTATGAAACGGTGAGGAAAACGGCACCATACTTGTTTTTACTTCCTGCTCTAATTCTTATACTCTTCTTTTTCCTCATACCGCTCGTGGAGACTGTTATAATATCGTTTCAAAAATACGTCTTATATGAACCTTACGATATACGATTCATAGGCATCAGTAATTACAAAAAGGCTTTCATCGAAGATCCAGATTTTTGGATTTCAATGAAGAATTCTATGATATGGACTGGTGGATCTCTTCTGTTTCAGTTCATACTAGGCTTTGGATTGGCTTTACTTCTGAACGAACCCTTCAAAGGTAGAGGGTTTTACCAGTCAGTGATCTTTCTTCCGTGGGCTGTCCCTGGATTCTTGATAGGTATAACTTGGAGATGGATGTACAACGCCAGATTTGGTGTTATAAACGATATACTTCTGAAGCTCGGTATAATAGACAAGCCAATAGCTTTTCTCTCACTCCCTAATAAATCCTTACTTGCTGTCATTGTTGCCAATATATGGTTCGGTATCCCATTTTTTGCCATAATGATTCTTTCAGGTCTTCAAGCCATATCTCCTCAACTCTATGAAGCAGCAGAAATCGATGGAGCGGGAACCTTTTCCAGATTCTTCTACATAACTCTCCCTCTTTTGAGACATGTAATAGTAGTTGCGATCATTCTAAGAATGATATGGATATTCAATTTCGCAGATCTCATATACATAATGACTCAGGGAGGACCGATGAATACCTCTCAGATACTCACAACTTACATATTCTTTAGGGCCTACGCTTCAATGGATTTTGGTTACGCAGCTGCCCTATCTGTCATAGCAGTCAGTATTCTTCTTGCTATGTCCATCCTACTTTTGAAAATAACAAGATTCGAATCAGAGGTGTGAAATATGAGAAGAAAAAGGAGTTTAGCTTATAAGATATTCAGATTCACAATGCTAGGGATTTACCTTTTATTTGCTATGTTTCCTTTCTACTGGCTCTTTGTTACATCTATAAAAACGGAAAAAGAGGTTTACTCATTCCCCGTTGATTACTTTCCAAAAAGACCCACGCTGATCAATTATGTGAATGTTTGGATGAACTCGAGATTCCCCAGGTATTTTCTGAACAGTGGCGTAGTGGCTCTTGTATCAAGTGTTACTGTTACATTCATTGCAATTTTCGGTGCTTATTCTCTTGCAAGATACAATTTCAAATTTAAAAGTCAGTTCTTAGTCTTCTTCTTGATAACTCAGATGTTCCCTTTGATTCTCTTCATAGTCCCTTTATATGTCATTTTTTCTAAGCTGGGACTCATAAATACCTTAACAGGCCTGATACTTGTGTACACTTCTTTCAATCTACCATTCTCACTGTTTCTCATGAGGGGATTCATAGAGGGGGTACCTAAGGAAATTGAAGAGAGTGCCTTAATAGATGGTTGCGGAAGGTTTAGAATGATAATGAGAATAGTCATACCTATTATAAGACCGGGTGTGTTCGCAACTTTTGCTTTTGCTTTCACAGGTGCGTGGAATGAGATGTTATTTGCTTTGATGTTCTTGAATAGTGAGAAAAAGCTTACCATCCCTGTTTTCCTTAGCATGTTCGTTCAAAAATACGATGTATCCTGGGGCGAGATGTCCGCAGCTGCCTTAATATCTTTGATACCAGTGGCTATAATGTTTGCCTGGATTCAGAAATATCTGGTAAGAGGTCTTGCCATGGGAGCAGTTAAAGGATAAGAAAAGGAGGGGCTAAAATTGAAGTTTGATGAGATAATTAGCTCTCTTGGGGAGGAAAATTTCTCTTATAACCCCATGATTCCTCCGATCTATGAAACTTCCATCTTTAAATTTGAAAAATTCGAAGACATGATGAAAGCCCTATTAGATGAAGAAGCTGGCTATCTGTATAGTCGTGGGAACAACCCAACTGTTAGGATCCTTGAGAAAAAGCTTGCTGCTTTGGAGAAAACGGAGGATGCAAGAGTATTCTCTTCCGGAATGGCAGCTATATCTTCTGCTATATTGAGTTTTATATCTTCAGGTGATCACGTTGTATGTGTAGACGACTGCTATTCTTGGACACGTGTACTTTTGGAAGACTACCTGAGGCGTTTTAATGTCAAAACAACTTTCGTTCCTCCGAAAGCGGAAGATATTTTAAACGCTGTTCGAAAAAACACCAGGATAATATATTTAGAGAGCCCGACAACGATGACTTTTAAAGTCGTGGATCTCGAAAAAATAGCTATTTTTGCAAAAGAGAAGGGAATAATCACAATAATCGATAATTCATGGGCAACTCCTTTATTTCAGAATCCTTCAGATTTTGGAATCGATATAATTGTTCATTCTATAAGCAAATATATAAACGGTCATAGCGATGTTGTGGGAGGGGTGGTATCTGGAAAAAAGGAGCTGATAAAGCATATTTTTGAAAATGAATTCCTCATATTTGGAGGAAACATAGGACCCTTTGAGGCCTGGCTTGTTTTACGAGGTTTGAGAACATTGAAGATAAGAATGGAAAAGCACTTTTCAAATGCCATAGCTGTTTTGAAATTTCTCAAGAGCCATCCTAAAATTAAGGAAGTGAACTATCCTTTAGATGTTGATAACGAAAATTATGAGTTGGCGAAAAAGCAACTTAGGGGAGGATCGGGACTTCTGAGTTTCAGGTTGAATGTTGAGAAACCAGAGCAAATCGTGACTTTTGTTAATTCATTAAAGATCTTTCGACTGGCGGTCAGTTGGGGAGGATTTGAAAGCTTAGTCTTTCCAACGCTAGCTTCTAAAAAATTGAGAGAACAATTTGGTTGGGATTTGATAAGACTGAGTATTGGTCTTGAAAATCCAGAGATCTTGATAGATGATCTGGCACAAGCTTTGAAAAAAGTGTAAGGAGTGTGGACATGACAAAAGCTATTTCTTATCTTCTTCTAGCGACGTTGATATGGGGAACGACTTTTCCTTTTCAAAAGATGGTTCTCTCCGGTGTATCCCCGTTCACCTACAATGCGGTGAGATTTGGAATAGCAACCACTGTATCTTTCTTTCTATTTGGAAAAGGGAATTTCTTAAAAGGCAGCCTTCTGGGACTCGTTCTTTCCATAGGATACATAACGCAGATATGGGGACTAACTATAACAGAAGCTTCTAAGAGTGGTTTCATAGTTTCCCTTTATACGGTTTTCGTTCCATTTTTCTCCTACCTGATAGATAGAGAACGAATAACGAAGATTCAACTTTTGGCCTTCTCACTTGCAATGGTGGGTTCTTACCTTCTATCAGGAGGAGTCAAAGGATTCAATTTTGGAGATTTTCTAATGCTTGTATGTGCTGTCAGCTTCGGCCTTCACGTTGTCCTGATAACCAAACTTTCAAGAAACGAGGAAGCTAGAAACCTCCTCTTCTATCAGTTTCTCACAGTTACGATGGTAAACGTTATTTTTGGATTTAAAGGAAACTGGCTTTTGCCACTCAAAACATACATGGTAGCAGCCTATAGCGCTCTTTTTGCAACACTCTTCGGTATCTATATCCAACTGAGATATCAGAAACTCATAGGAAGTAACGCATCCGCTCTCATATTCTTAGCTCAACCCATCACATCGACCTTCCTCTCATATTTGCTGTTGAAAGAAATATTCTCTCCATCTCAGACCCTGGGAGCTCTGATCATGTTAGCAGCTTTCCTTCTTTCATCCATAAGTTTGAGAAAAGTGAAAAAAGCAGAAAATTAAAAAAGGGGCAAAGCCCCCTTCATATCAATTTTTTCTCTTTCAGAAATTCGGACAGAACGTCTTCAAGATCTGGTTTCCCGATCTCCTGAAGTTCATACCTGACCCTCACATATGGTTTATTTAACTTTGTCACCCTTCCAAGATCTATCGGCGTTCCGATTATGACCAGCTCTGCATCTGATCTGTTTATCGTCTCTTCAAGTTCCTTTATCTGCTTTTCTCCGTATCCCATAGCAGGTAGGATCGAACCTATGTGTGTATACTTCTTGTAAGTTTCCACGATGGAACCAACTGCGAAGGGCCTTGGATCGATTATCTCCGAAGCTCCGAATTTCTTAGCTGCAACGTATCCAGCACCGTAGCTCATTTCACCGTGTGTTAGAGTCGGTCCATCTTCAACGACGAGGACTCTCTTCCCTTTTATCTTTTCAGGATCATCAACGAATATTGGAGAAGATGCGTCTATAACTATCGCACTTGGATTCCATTTCTCTATGTTCTTTCTGACCGTTTCTATTCCTTCAAGATTCGCTGTCTCTTCTTTATTTATAACGATGACGTCTGCAAGAAGGAGGTTGGTCATTCCTGGATAATACGTAGTTTCATGGCCTGGTCTGTGGGGATCAACCACGACTATGAAAAGATCCGGTTTGTAGAATGGAAAGTCGTTGTTTCCTCCTTCCCACAGGATAACATCGGGATCTTCTGATTCAACTGCCTTCAAAATCTCACCGTAATCAACACCGGCATAAACCACGGATTTTCTATCTATATGAGGCTCGTATTCCTCTCTTTCTTCGATTGTGCACTTGTGTTTATCCAAATCTTCGTAACTGGCAAAACGTTGAACTTTCTGTTCGACTAAATTTCCATATGGCATTGGATGCCTTACAGATATGACTTTCAGCCCTTTGCTTCTCAGAATGTCCAGAACTCTCCTTGTGGTCTGGCTTTTTCCACAGCCTGTTCTGATCGCTCCTATGGCTATCACAGGTTTTCTGGATTCTATCATTGTGCTTCTTGGCCCCAAAAGTCTGAAATCAGCGCCCGCTGAAAGAACTAAAGATGCTTTTTCCATGACGTATTGAAATGAGAGATCACTGTACGACAGCACAACTTCATCTACATTGTGTCTCTTTATCAGTTCAACGAGTTTCTCCTCCGGCTCTATTGGTATACCTTCTGGATAGAGTTTCCCTGCAAGTTCTGGTGGATAAACCCTTCCTTCTATATCTGGGATCTGGGTTGCTGTGAAAGCGACCACTTCATAATCTTCGTTGTCTCTGAAATAAACGTTGAAGTTGTGAAAATCTCTTCCAGCTGCTCCCATTATTATGACTTTTTTTCTCAAAATCGACACCTCCTTGTAGAAAATTTTTCGCCCAAAGATAAAGTATACTATACTGCGTGACTCAATTCACAAAATTTTCGGCGTTTAATATAAAAGTTTGAAAATTCGATATCGGTTTGAACCTATTCTGGAAATGTCAGTCTATATTATGGAACAAGCAGGGAGGTAAGAGTTTAGAAGATAGACCTTTTATTCAGAAATTGTTAAAGTAAATTTCAGCATTTGGGAATTTATTTAGAACCTCATTTTAACTTTGAAAGATTAAAATCATTCATGAAAGAGTGACCCCCCTATCCCCCTTGAGATACACCCCCCACGGCTTTGGCGGGCTCAAATAGAGCCCGCATTTTTTATTTTTGTTTGATTGTTTTATGCTCGCCCTATATCAATGGTATTAAACAGGATTTTCAACTTCTTCCCTCTCAAAGAAAATATTCCGTGAAACCACTCTTTTCAGGAATTTTGCTGTTAGAGGTGTTTAAATTAGTGTATGGTTATATATATAAATATGATATTATATATTTGTGGAAACAAAGATACATTTGGGAGGTAGATTGTTATGCCTCAAAAGAACATTTACATCAAAACGGAGGATCTGAAGCTGTTTAAAAAAGCGGAGCACTTCGGCGAGAGTATAAGTTCAGTGATCTCGAGAGCTTTGGATAATTACTTGAACATCGAGGAAAAAAAGAGGAAAAGCTTTAAGGAATATCATGTGGAGTGTGATGGCCTAACATATTATTTCTTTGCGCGTTTATTAATTGAGCTAAGGAACAACGATGGCACTGTATGTAAGATCTTCCAAACGAAAGGGGACAATTTTGTATTCGTACGTGAGGATGGTAAAGAAGTGAACGTCACGGTATACAGTTCCTTTCATGAGTTGATTGAAAATTTCGATGGAAATGAGAAAGAGAAGATGATAATGGCTTTGAAAGAGAGAAAAATCGTTTTTATAGAGTAATTATCCTTTTCATGATTTTTGACCTTTATTGATCGTAACATGATAGAAATGAGAAACAGAGATTATGATATTAGATTTGGCCATTTTGTTATACAATCTCTGTGCGGATATTGTTAGTTATTATTGATTTTTGTGTTCTTTGCTTTTTTGATACAGTTGTGTGTGTTCATGATATTATAAGCTTTATTTATTTATTTTGTAACAATATGGGTATATATATATCTATAGGGATATTCAATAAAAAAATATGGAGGGAAAGATATGAAGAGTGTTTTTTCTAAAATCCTTTTAGGTTTCATGGTCGTTATAGGTCTAATGGTCCTCATGGGAATTATCACCTTTTTTAACCTATCTGGTATTGAGGATATCGTCTCGAAAACTTCCCAGGTGAATTCAAGAACATTGGAAACAGCTCTTGAAAAGGGTAAAATTTTGGAAGCTATACTCCTCAAAGATGAAGAATTGTTGTCGAAAACTCTCTCCAGCCTCAGACAAACCAAGAAAGATCTAGAGAACATGATAAAAGTTTTCAACTTTTCAGAGAGTCAACAAAGGGATTTAAAAGAATCCATCTCAAATATAGATGAGATGATTTCAAATACTGAGAAAATCGATCTTGAAAATATGAAACAGGAAGATTTTATGGAAGTAATAGGGAGTGCTGAAAAGGTCGATAAATCCTTGAACAAGGTTATAACAGATCTTGGGAAAGCGCAAGAGGAGAATCTAAGGAGAGCCAGAATCAATCTCATTGTTTGGTGTTGTATAGCAACAGGTGTGGGGATAGTTCTTGCATTCTTCATAGGAAGAATTCTAACTTCTCCTATAAAAAAAGTTGCAGTACTGGTTAAAAACTTGAGTGACGGCGTTTTGAACGTCAAGATGGATGAAGTGAAAAACAAAGATGAAATTGGTGTTCTTGCAAATTCAATAGAGAGATTGAGGGGGATACTTCTTGATGTCATAACCAGTATCAATGAAGTGAGCACAAATATCGCCTCTTCATCTGAGGAACTTTCTGCCACATCTCAAGAACTTTCTGCAAATTTGAACAATATAGCCGAAACATTCAGTAAGCTGGATAAAGAAGCAACTGATAACAGCGCTGCTCTTGAAGAAATAAATGCAAGTATAGAAGAATTCGCTTCAACGGCTGATAACAACTCAAAAGCTGCTCAGAAAATGCTTGAGCAGAGTGAAGAGTTATCGAGAGCCCTTGAGGAAAATTCGAAGGTTATGAAGGAAGCGATGGAAAGAGTGGGTGATGTTAAAGAGCAAAGTCATCAGGTTAGAGAAAATCTTGAAAGATTACAACAATTTTCATCGAAGATACAGGACATAGTTGAAGCAATAAGTTCTATAGCAGAACAAACCAATTTGCTCGCTTTGAACGCCGCAATAGAGGCAGCAAGAGCAGGAGAGGCTGGGCGTGGGTTTGCTGTTGTTGCAGATGAGATAAGGAAACTCGCCGAGGAAAGCAGGAGTGCAACAACGGAAATTAGTTCAATTTTAGAGAGTATCAGAGGTGGTGTGGAGCAATCAACACAACTCGTGCTCGAGATGGTTAACTCCGTAAGCAGAATGACGGAAGGTGTTCAGAATACCCTCAACAGTTTTGAATCTCTTCAAGAAGTTATAACTTCCCTTCAGGAATCTGTTCAAAGTGTTGCTGCAAGCGCAGAAGAACAAGCAGCGGGAGCAGAGGAGATGGCAGCAGGTGTTGACAGACTCAACAAATTGATTTCTAAAACAACCGAGGTCACAGGCAGCGTTAACGCCTCCGTTCAAGAAGCTAACGCCGCCCTCGAAGAGCTAAGCGCATCGGCTCAATCGTTATCTGAGGTCGCTCAAGTTCTTCAGCAAAAGATCGAGCATTTCAAGATATGAAAGAAAGAAGGTAATACTATGAAAGGAGTGATAATGCTAATAGATGATGATGTTGAGGTTAAGGAAAAAATCGCTACCTTCTTGGAGTATAGAGGATATGAAATATTACAGGTGAGGGACTCTTTTGAAGCTTTCTCAATGCTGGAAAAAACTCCCGTTGATCTTGTTATAATGAGGACAATCTCACCAGGATTCGAAGATGCAGAAATAGTAAAAAAGATAAAACGAAAGGGACCTATAGTCATGATGATGTTGTCGAAACCTCCAGACGATGAGATTTTTCAAAAAGCCGCTCAGGCTGGCGTCGATGATTTCTTAGTAGGGCCAACGGATCTTAGGTTTTTAGAGTTCAGAATAGAACATGCTCTGAGAGTGAGATACTTCTTCGATTGTAAAATGATGTTTCTTGGAGGTTTGATGAAAGAGATATCAGTGAACGAGAAACTCATACACGAATTGTTTAAAGAGAATACTCGTTTGTCTTTCGAAGCCGTGGAGATACTTTCGCACATTTCCGAATTGAAAGATTACGAAACCCATGAACACACGACAAGAGTAGGGATAATTTCTGCAAAAATTGCTGAATCCATGGATCTAGATCCAATATTTGTATCCAAAATAAGGTTTGCGGCACCTCTTCATGATATTGGAAAAGTTCTCATACCCAACCAGATACTAACAAAGCCGGGAAAATTGACTGAAGAAGAATGGAAAGTGGTGAAAAAACATCCGGAAATAGGTTGGAAAATTTTAGGAAAATCTTCTTCTGATATTCTGAAGCTTGCCGCCAGTATAGCGTTGACCCATCATGAAAGATGTAATGGTTCTGGATACCCGAGAGGACTCGTGGGAAAGGATATACCTATTGAAGGAAGAATAGTAGCTGTTGCCGATAGTTTCGATGCGATGGTAAGTAAAAGGCCTTATAAAAAAGCGAAGAGTTTACAGGAAGCTTTTTTGGAGATCAAGAAATTTTCTGGGAAGTTATATGATCCGGAGGTTGTGAAAGCTTTTTCGATGGTGAGTGGTAAGATTTTAAAACTCTACGAGGAGGCGAAGGAGAATGACGAAGAAGGAAATAGAGAAGGTAGTTTCAGAAGTGAAGAGAATGTATGAAAAGACAAAAGAATTACCTCTATCGTTTGTTAAGAGAGTAAAGGACTACCTTGGAAAAACGCCACTACCATTACAATTTTATTTTTGGGGCCTTCTGGCTGAACAAGTTCCAGATGCTCTTGATTTTTTTAACTCATCTGATGAAAAACCTGTAACCACCGTTTACATACCACCGGTTTTGATAAAGATTGCAAGAGTCAAAGCTATAATTGAAGGAATTTCTCTTTCAGAGTTTGTACGAAGAAGTATCATAAAATGGTTGAAGGAAGATATTGAAAAAGGAAGTGAAGATGTTTTGAGATCATGAAAAGGTTCATAATATACACGATTATTTTATTTTTTACCATCATCTTCTCTTTTCAAATGAATCCAGACGATAATACTTTTACGGATTATGCTTTAAAAATAGTCTTCCCTATAATAATAATGTTTGGTGTTTATAAACTTCTAAAATACAAGCTCTATATAGCGGAGATATCATTTATCCTAATGTGGATAGGTTTAGAAATGGTATCGAAACCAAAGTACGAATGGCTTGGTAGAATAATACTTGCTTTTACTCTAATTGCAGGACCTTTGCTAATGTTGAAATTGCTTGATGAGATCCGTATAAAAAGTATCAGAGATCATTTAACAGGTTTATACACCAGAAATTATTTTTTCGATGAATGGTTACCTGTTGAGATCAACAGACAGTCTAGAAAAGAAGGTGGGAAAATCGCATTTCTATTTTTAGATGTTGATAATATGAAAAGAATAAACGATAAGTACGGTCATGTGGTAGGTGATAGAATTCTCTCCTATGTAGCAGAGGTGATAAAAAGTTCTATAAGAAAATCCGATGCTGCTGTCAGAATGGGAGGAGACGAGATATTGGTAGCTCTTCCTGAAGTGGATGAGAAAATGGCCCTGAAAATCGCAAACAGGATATCAGAAAATCTTTCAAAATATGAAGGTCTAGATATATCCATAAGTTTTGGTTCAGCTATCTGGAGAAAAGGGGAAGATGTTGAAAAGGTTATAAATCTGGCAGATAGGAAAATGTACGAGATGAAGAGAAGTAAAAATTACCAATCTCATCCTTTATGCTCTTAATGTTGTACCTCCCTTGTAAAAACCCTCGTCATCTTCTGAAGTTTCCCACAGTATACTTTTTCATCTTCTTCGAAACTTTTTATACTTCTTGAATGTTACATAATATTAATACAAAGATCAGATGATTTATACTATCATTAAACTATGCTTAAAAACAGGAGGTGGTGAAAAATGAGGGTGAAGCATCTTTTAACTTTTATCATCATGGTAGTCGCTCTCTTCATGATCTTCTCGTGTACTCTTCCCTTTTTGTACGTTCCAATTGGCCAAGCTGTGAATAATATCGTTGATGAATACGACCTGGGAGGAGAAAATTACGCGGCCGTGTTCTACCTTGGAGATCTGAACACGGGAGATACCGTTACCGAAAACGTACCTCAAGTACCTTCAAAAACAATTGATGTTTCTTCTCTAACGGCTCAAGAACCATCATATCTCTTCATGGTTGATTATGCTCCCAGAGCAAGGTTTGGCCACAAGGTGAGATACGTGATCGTCAGCAAAACAACGGGGCAGATCGCAGATTATATGGATGCGGAGTGGACTCCTTTGATTAATGGATCATCTGTTGGAGGAGTGGGAGATCTTTACGATTACGATCCAAGTATCTGGAAATGGTACAAACCTTCTTGGATAAAAGATATAGAGATGGAATACATAAACTGGGAAAATTTCGCCCCATACTTCCCTGAAATGGAGGAGGCAGAAGGAGCCATCGTTGTGAATGGGAGCAATCCTCATCATCCCGATGCAGGTATCTCAGAGGATGCAAACAACATGTACGAATTTTACAGGAGATTTTTGGGAGACGATTGGGTGGAGAAGCTGGAAAATCTTGGTAATGGTGTGGACGCTTTGGAAAACGCTATAGAAAATATGGTTGAAAAAGAAGTGAACGATCTTTCGATATACATAGTGACCCATGGTGGAAGTGATGTCCTGGTCATGGGAGACACCCGCATGACTGCTCAAGAGTTTAAGGAAATGTTAAATGATTTTCCAGACGTGACCTTCAAGATCATAATAGATGCGTGTCATTCCGGAAGTTTCATAGACGATCTAAAAGGTCTTAGTAATGTAGCTATAGTTCTTACAGCAACAGATGCAGATCATTCTTCATATGGGGATATAGATGATGACGGTGATCCAAATCCGGAAGATACAGGTGGAGAATGGACCAGTGGTTTTCTGGAGGATTTGATAGAATATACTTCAAATTATGATATCTGGAGTTATATAATTTCCACTGCATACGAATATCAGGTTTCTGAAAAAGTCGTTCTTTACTGGTACGCATGGGAATCCGCTTGTGAAAAGGATTATGCTAAAGAGTTAGAACTTTCAAATCCTCAAAGATCACCAGAGTACGGGTTTCCAAAATTTCCGTTTTCGTATTGATTTATCAAGGAGGAGGAAAAATTGAATATCTCCGAGTTCATCGCTGAAACATCGATAGTAGAGGATGAGAAGAAAGAGGAGTTCATAAAAGGTTTCAGACATAAAAAAGATCTCTTTGAGTGGATAGAGAGATTCATGGGAAAAGATGGTCTTTCCAAAAGAACACGTCTCTTTCTTGAGAGATTTCTGAAGGTGAAAAAAGATATATTAGAGTTCATAGAAAAGACCTCTGGGATTGTGGATGGTATAAAAGGAGATTTCCATATACACAGTAACTGGAGCGATGGCGTGAATTCGATTGAAGAGTTGATAGTGGAAGCAAAAAATCTAGAATACGAGTACATAGTCGTAACCGATCACACTCTCATTGGAAAGAGCAAGTATGAGATGAAAGTGAAAGATTTCTTCAGAAGAAACGAAGAGATAGAGAAGTTATCCAAAAAGTATGGTTTCAAGGTTTTGAAGGGAATCGAAGTTGATATAAATCCAGATGGATCTTTTGACTATCCGGAAGAGGTCCTATCGAAAGCAGACTTTGTCCTGGGAGCGATACACTTTGACTATGGAGAAGGAGTCGAAAAGAGGTGGGATCTGTTCAAGAAATTGGTAGAAAATCCTTTTGTACACGCCATAGCCCATCCTGTTGAAAGCATCGGCTTTGAGAATTGGATAAAAAGAGGTGAAGAGATAGCGCATATCGTTGAGAAAAGTGGAAAGATCCTTGAACTCAACTTAACTCCTCACAGGTTGAAAGAAAACGATATGATAATCGAGTATACTAGAGATAAAGACATATTCTACACTTTCGGAACGGATTCTCACTACAAAAAGCAACTTCTCTTTATGGTATTTTCACGGATGTTTCTTGAAAAGCTGAATCTGTGTAAGGAAAAAGTCCTCAACTTCAAGATATGGGAGGAATTGCCCATTTGAAAACAAAAACCCCGCCGTACAGGCGGGGTTTATGCCCCTTTTGAATTCACTCTCTCGGGAATACAATGAACTTGATAGCGGTTCTTGTCTCTCCATCGATTTCTACATCTGTAAATGCAGGAACGCAAACAAGATCAACACCACTGGGAGCAAGGTATCCTCTAGCTATGGCGATAGCCTTAACCGCTTGGTTCACAGCTCCCGCCCCAATAGCCTGAAGTTCTGCTTTTCCACTTTCTCTTATGACGCCAGCTAGTGCTCCTGCTACCTTGTTTGGATTGGAATTGGAAGCGACCTTCAGTACCTCCATGGTTCTTACCTCCTTTGGAATGTGTATTCTCTATCGGATAGAGTATTGCGTATGGATTTCATATGGCGCGCCCGGCAGGACTCGAACCCGCAACCATCGGATCCGAAGTCCGACGCTCTATCCAATTGAGCTACGGGCGCGCATCTGGGGTGACCAGCGGGATTCGAACCCGCGACCACCTGATCCACAGTCAGGCGCTCTACCAGCTGAGCTATGGTCACCACAAATGGCGCGCCCGGTGGGAGTCGAACCCACAACCCTCGGATTAGAAATCCGATGCTCTATCCTGTTGAGCTACGGGCGCTGGAGCGGGCGACGGGACTCGAACCCGCAACCCTCGGCTTGGAAGGCCGATGCTCTACCAATTGAGCTACGCCCGCTCTTGATACCATTCAAAGACCTCGTATCACACTCTTCGCGGTCGTTTCAATATTATCACAATGGTGAAAAATCGTCAAGATCGGTTCATTTTACAGTCCCTGGATGGATATGAAGATATTAACCAGTTAATAGAAAGGGGGTGTAAGATAACAGAGGGAGAGAAGGAAAAAATAAAGGAGAGCTTCGAGATAAGGGAGGGGAGGATAGTATTAAAAGAGCAAAGAAGAATAAGCTCCCTCCTCATGCTAAAGCCAATAAGGGCAATAACACGAGGAGGGATCATCAAATGAACA
>Ga0190361_1000409_pt1 | contig 17367 bp, 17 predicted proteins | sample 48721845_MG_FD_161273 | JGI IMG/M metagenome (GOLD analysis project Ga0190361, IMG submission 161273) | Hydrothermal vent microbial mat bacterial communities from Southern Trench, Guaymas Basin, Mexico - 4872-18-4-5_MG | ecosystem: Environmental > Aquatic > Marine > Hydrothermal vents >... | reverse complement strand
CAAAGCTTTAACTAAGCTTAGAATCATAGGAACTGCTACACGTATACCATCTACGAAAGCTTTAATAAATTCTGGCCCTACATCTCTGAGAATAGATATTACTGTAGGGACAACGTCACGAGCAAAATCAGTTAGTACAGGAATAACTTCGTCTTTTACGCTCTCCCAAACTTCATAGAGAGCGTCTATAAGCTGGTTAATATAAGGCAAGAGAGGCTCTATGGCTTCAGCTGCTATCAAAGCTATAGTGGCTTGCAGATTCTGCATAGTCCCTTGAAGCTTGATTCCTGTCTCAGAGACTACACCTATAGCTTTCTCTAATCTCTCTTGGGATTCAGCGCTGAGCAAGCCTGTAGCAGCCAGTAAGCCTAATGCTGAAGCAGCTGCTTCTACAGACTGCTCCCAGCGAAGCAAAGTCCCTAAGCCTTTCCTTATAGGCCTTAGCATCCAGTTAAGCAGTATCCTCCCTACAACTATGGTCCTGAAAGCAAACCAGCCTAAACGGTATCCTGCACGAGTCAGAGCTCTGCCTAAGCGGCCAACTCTCTGGCTTAACGTCACATGCTCTTTGGCTGCTCTGGCTTCATCTTCAGTTAATCTCCTTATAACTTCAGAGAAGAACTGATGGCTTCTTGTAGAAGGAATAAGCTTCGCTTTCTCCTCTGTGAAAAGCTGCTTGGCTATGTTAAGAGCTTTCTCTAAGCGTTCTTTGTCGCTTATCACTTCTTTTATTCTTCTAGAAGCATTCCCATAAACTCCTATCAAGCTTCTTAGCTTATCTTCTACTCTGCTGGCTACTCCAGGGTGCTTCTCGAGCCATTCGAGTATCAGCTGTATTCTAGCTTCTCTAGCTGACATTTCTTAGCCCATAATCTCCTTCTTTTCCTCTTAATCTCCTCTTTTAAGCTTCCAGGCTCCTCCTGCTCAGCTGTTACTTGAGCTATTATAGCAGCATCTAAGAGCAAGTCTTCAAGAGGAGACTCACTTATTCTGAGCAGTTCAGTCGGCCGCTTTCCTATTCTTAGAGCGAGAGCTCCGGCCAGCTGAGCCAGCGGGTTCTCGGCGAAATTTCTGCCTTTTCTTTATTCCTTTGGCAGTCAAGCCGTTGAATTCCAGAATCTCTTCGAATAAAGCTACTAAGTCTTCTATTTCTAAGTCGTCTATGCACAAGCACTTGGGGCATTCTTCGTTCTTCTTCTCTTTCTTGATTCTAGGCTTCACTACGCAAGCAGGTATTATTGTGTCTATGAGCTCAGGAAGCTTCTCTTTCACGTCTATGCTGCTCAGAGCTTCATTTATGTTCTCCAAGTCTACGTCTTCTGGAAGCTCAAGTAAATCTGCTAGCTCTAAAGCTGCTTTAGGAGGAATTTTCCTTATTACAAAGACTGGATGCTTGCCTGTAGCAGTCACAGAAGGCAAAGTCACTTTCTTTATTTTGCCGGCTAAATATTCCTCAGCAGTTGTGTACTCCAACTCTATCACCTCTAGTAAGCTGAGTCTTTGTTGTACAAGGTTATTTTGTTGTTGTCATCGTCGAGAACTTCTAAGACTAAGCGCTGAGTCAATCTGTCTCTCCTGCTCACTGAAGCTGGATTCTCCTTGACTACGCATTTAGGCAAGCTTATTACAAGCTCATAGTTAGGCTTGTCAGTGACACCTGTAGGTGCACCAGTCAGAGTTATGGTTACATCGTATGTTTTCTCTTCGTCTGCAGGCTCTGTCTCGTTGCTCTCTGCAGCCCAGAAGTTCTTCCTCGCAGTCCAAGACTTCCACTTCAAGTCGAATTCTAACGTCCACTCTGAGCTTTCAAAGTAGATTTCAGGAAGCTTCCTGCTCCCAGCTTCATGGATGTCGTCTGGCCTGCTGTGAGCAATCTGGAACCTGAAAGCTTCGATGTTGCTTACTGTCAAGCCCCCTGAGCTTGTTATGCTGGCGTCGTGAAATACGAATGGCCGTATGGAATCTAAAGTCAGCATCGAAGATTTATCTACTTCTTTCTCCCAGCGGTACTGAATCTCAGCTTCTAAAGTGACTCGCTCTCGAGCTGGAGCTTCCAGAGTCAAAGTCTTGATTAAGCAGCCTAAATACTGCAGTGCCTTATTTGACAGCTCTCTGTTGTCTTGGACAGTGAATGATTTGATGCTGCTCAAATCCAAAGTGTATTCATGCTGGTACATCTCAGATGAGCCTACCTGAGTTGTAGTCACTGAGCCTAAAGCCCACTTAAGGAAGTAGCCTATAGCATGAGGTCTCGCATACTGAACTACTCTCCCTGTCCCTACAAAGGGGCCTAGAATTGACACTGGCTTCATTACATACGCTGACTCTAAGTCTATAAGTCTCCCTTGGTCCGGTGTAAAGTCTAAGTCTATGTAAGCTAAGCTTTTGTCCATGTCATCAGGTGCAGTCCCATATGTGCTTTCTTCTCCTATGTCTATCCATCTGGCTGACATTACTTCTCCTCCTTGCTTCTAGTTTTAATATGTCCACTTTTAGACATATTTAGTATAGCTTCACAGACTATTTCGCTCTCGCTTATTTTCTTCTCAGGGAAACCTCTGCTTGACATGATTCTCCGCAAAGCATCAAAGGCTTCCTTGGTGAAAGTTATCTTCCTTACATATGACTTCATAGGTTTTACTTCTTTCTCGTTCATCCTCCTCACCATTGCACTTTTATCGTGAGCCGGATCATAGCATTGTAGTAAACGAAAGTCTCAGCTGCCCCGAATGTGTAGATTATCTGGTTCACAGCTAAATCTTCCCAGACTCCAGGATTGTAAGCATTCTCATCAAGCTTGTCTTCCACTAGGCCAACCAAGGATATGAAGCTTTCGATTTCTTCTTCAGCATTGCTTTGAATGTCAGCTTTGACTCTGACTAATAAGTTGAATTCTAAATTGTGCAGGTTCTCAGCTGTACTCTCTGGAGCTACAGTGTCTCTTCTTAAGTGTACCAGAATGCATCTGCTGTAAGGCAAATGCTTTCTGTATCCTTTGAAAACATGCTCCTCGAATTCGTCGATTTCCTTAAGTTTTGTTACTAAAGCATCTAGAATAGCGTTTTTACTCTCTCCGCTTCCCAACTTACTCACCGACTCACGTATAAAATTCAAGCCTTTGAGCTATTAAAACTTTTCTAAATCCAGAGAATTTTGGCTCGAGCTGGCTTAGGGAAGAATTTCTTCTCTATCTCAGTAATTTCTTCTTTCCATCTTCTCAAAGTCTCAGAAATCTGAGTGTTAACGAAAGTCTGGAAGTCTCCTCCTACAAATGAGCCTAAACGAGCAGGTTCACCGCTTTCAACTGCAGCTTCAAGAACTCTCATTCCAACTTTCAATGTAGCATAGCGATTAAGAATTTCTTGAGGAAGATTCCAACCGTATGAGTAAGAAGCTTTCAGAGCAGCCGGACCAGTCTTCAAGGGAACACTGCTGTAAATAAAGAATGCAACGCCATGCTCTTGCCCGGCTCGTCCTTTAATAGTCAAAACCATGAAGTCGCTGTCTGCACTCTCATCCCAGCCTGCATAGTAGCCTCTGGTCAACTCTTTCCATTCTGGAGTGTCAGTTAAAGAGCTTGTCCTCCTGTATAAAGTTACACTTTTCCCTGGTATAATAGGGTAATACTGGTTCTCTTGGATAGGTATTACAACTCCTTTCTTGAGCTGCTCAGGGTCAATCCCTTTGCATAGCATTTTGAATTTGGTCAACGGTCGCAAGCCTATCCTTATCTTAGGAACACTAAGGTAAACATTGCTGGCTGAGTATCCGTCTCCAGGGTTAGCATTGTCGTCCCAGCCTAATTTCTTTGAGTCTATCTCTTGCTCAACTTCTTTGATCCATAAGTTAACTTGCTGAGATGAAGGCCTTGTAGAATCTGATATCTCCATCTGAACGAGATTCTCAATTTTCTTTTCATCAGTGTATTTGCCCATCAGACTTCACCTAAATCGATTTCTTCTGCAAGCCAATCGTACATGAAATCATAGACGTAGTTCATCGTATTCTCCAAGAAGTCGTAGCCTACAAAGCCTGGATGGTGAACCCGAGCTTTAACAACCCACTTTCCTTCCTTGAAGAAAGCCAAAGCTTTCTTGCTTTTAGGGTATATGTAGTGAGGTCTGGCTCCGTCATTTACTATTCGAGCATAAGGAGTGTCGGCTACTATCTTCCTTGCATCAGGCAAACTCTCAATTCTAATTGATCTTCTTAATTTCCCTGTTTTCTTGGGGACTAGCTCTTTCATTTTCTGCTTTGCATGCTTAGCTAAATTGTCTAAAGCTTTATTGGGCCAGTGTATCCGAGCTATACGGCTTACTCTCTCGATTAAAAGTACTGCTTCATATAAGCCTTTTACTTCTACCCGGACTGACATTAATGCCTCTTCCTGTTCACTGCTAAGTCTACGATGGCAGAACCAGAGCCGCTTCCGTCATATGTTACTTTGATTGCATCCCAGCACTGAACAATGTCTTCTGGATCCAAGAGTCCTGTAGACGTGAACTGCTGAGTGCTTCCTATCTGCTTCCAGACAGGGCTTGAAGCATCAGCATCGTAAGTTCCATAAACCTTTACATTTACTGTGTACGTTCCACTTATAGTCACTTTCCCAAAGACCGTTATTCTGGCGTAATTCAGAACTCGAGCTATTATAGCAGTGGTTTCATTAACTGTCCCGCTAATGCTTTTGGTTACCCTTTCTTTTTTTCCTACAGCCAATTAAGACACCACAAGCTTTAGTATTAGAGCAAGAACGCTTAAAAACGTTCCTGCTCCCAAGAGGGTTTGGAGCCAGTAGCCTCTCTTGAGCCATTTTATCTCTGTTTCCACTGTAGTTAATCTGCTGTTTAACGCTAAAGCCCAGCTTGGCATTGGATTGTTCTTCTTTTTCTCCTCGCTCAATTATAGCACCAGCAATATGTCCTCTTTTAGACATATTATTCATGACCGAAAGCAAACCAGTAACCGTCTTCTCCTTGGGCAGTCACAACAGTAACAGCGCTGCCGTTGCAAGGTAAAGTTTCATTGACTACAGGAGCATCGGACACTACAGAACTCCCTTTGTGCTGTAAAACAATGAATTCGCAGACTTTCAAGCCTGTATTTATGTCTCCTCCAGTATCAGTGGCACCGTTGGTGAATGTTCCCCAAGTGACTACTTTGTTGCCGAAAATTGTCCTGCCTTCAATGGTTGAACTAAATGCCATTTACATTCCTCCTCTATTTGATTGGAAGATCATCGGCTTAAGCCTCCCAATTCACGCTTACTTTATGTCCCGGAGCTTTCCTTGGACGTTGAACCTGTAGCAGATTAGCTCGCCTACAGTCAAATATGCTCCTTCGATTCTGAGCTTGTCTTGAGCCACATAGCTTGTGTAGTCTCTCTTAGTCTCCATGTACCTTGTTGGAGCAGCAACCTTGAAGGACAAGTACTCAGTGTCTAGGAACATTGCTTTGCTTATTGTGTCTCCATAAGTTGAATCTGTGCACCTCATAGCTGCAGTCGTAATTATTGGTATGCCTCTGAAAGTGGCTACGCTGAATCCTGCTTCGACTCCTGAAGCAATACCTCTTACTCCTCCGTACTGAGGCATAACTTTGGCTTCTCCCATGAATCTGCGCTCAGGCTCCAATATCTCTGATAAAGCAGTGACAAAGTCTGCTCCTGTAAGGATCACGTCAGGCTTTCCTCCAGCTTCAATGATCGTCCTCCAGACTTCTTCGATTGCCCACAAAGTCAAGTCGCCATCGGTTCCCAAAGTCCCTCCAGGAGCTTTGACTACAGCATCGTATGTAGTCCCTGAGTCTCTGTCTATATCGAGGATTCCATATTTCTTCCAAGGATCGTAGTAGTGGTCGTGGCTTCCTCCTACAGCATCCTCTTCTGCATCGCTGGCTATAATTCTGTCTAGAGTTTCAAAGTTGTCGGTTCCAGCCCAGTTCCCAGAAGAATTTCCAGCTAAATACTCAACGGATTGCACAAGCATTGTGTTTATTATAGCAGCGTGCTCCTTGCCCAGTTCCTCTCTCATGAGAGGTATAATCTCTACTGAATCGTCTATGCTTGACATGAACTCATAGATTTCCTCGGTGCCCCAAGTGTGTATGACTTCTTTAGGCTGAGTAGCATTCACTACTATGGTAGGAGCTATAGTGTCAGGCAGAGCTCCTCCTCGTGCAATGCCTCCAGCTAATTCAGCTCCAGAGTGAGCCCAAGACTGTCCAGCAGCAGTCAAGAGCCTCCATCCGCTCTGCTTCCACACCTCTTTAGGCAGGATAGCAAAGACATTCTTCTCGTAGTTTAGGAAGCTCCAGACTTTGCGGCCGAAGAGAGGCTGGACCCAGTCAGGAGCAGTTGTGTACGCTGGAGTTGCTGGTGCTACATCAGCATCTGCTTTCCTTATTATAGGCGAGCCATAGAATTTTCTCTCCAGCTCTCTGAGTTCTCTGAGGTTCTTTTCAGGGTCGTCTATTCTCTCTTGGACGTGCACCATCATAACTCACCTTTCCTTATCTTTGAGAAAGGAATCTTGTAGAGCTCTTCTAGAGGTATGTCCATCAGAGTCTTCTTTATTTCTGTCTTAGCAGGAGCTACAGACTTCTTGACTTCAGTTGTTCCTCCTAAGCGCTTGTTCAGAGCATCTTCTATTGCTCTCTCAATCATTCCTTTAAGGTCTTTCTCTGGGTAAGGCTCTTTGTAAGGCTTCTCTTCTTCCTCTTCTTCGTCTTCAGGCTTCTTAGCTTTTTCCTCCTCAGCTTTCTCTTCCTCTTTCTTTTCTGGGTACGGCTCTTTGTAAGCCTTAGGCTTTTTCTTTGCTTTTTCCTCTAAGTCTTCATCTTCACTTTTCTTGGCTTTAGCTTTGCATTCTTTAACGCACTCCTTGAAGCTCTTGCCGCTCTTCAAGCACTTGGACATGCACTGCTGATATTCTCCTTTTATAATTCCTTCTTCAGCCAGGATCTCTAGAGCTTTCTCGAAGTCGCTTGGTTCACCAGATTCTGCTTTCTCTTTGTATGCTTTAGGCTTCTTGTAGGCGTCAGGCTTCTTTTTCTTCTCTGCTATCTGCTCTTCGAGAGCGTCTAAACGCTTGCCTAAATCTGCTACGAGCTCCAAGACTTTCTCCAAGGTAATTTCTTCTTCGCTCATTTCTTCCACCTTTCTCACTATATATGGCGCTTTATCTACGGGAAGAGAGGCAACGCCACCTTTCCTCTCTTCTTCGGTTAGGAGCAAGCGTTCAGGCTTGCTTTGCTTGCTCCGTAACAGTACCAAGTCGTACAAGTCTAAATAATCAGTGTAGGAATACTCTCCTTCATCTGTTATCCACTCCATAGAATTCCAAATGTCCATTCTCCCTTTTCTCCTGAGCTCATTGTGGATCCTAGTTTGTATAGCTCTCCCTAGCCACTCCTGAGTAGTAGGAGCTTTAATGTCGTAGTCATGACCATAGCCTAACTCAGCATTCCTACCTACAAGCCTCACAATACCTCTAGTAAGCACTATTCCGTCTGGTAAAGCTTCTAATAGATTGTCTCTAAAGACATACCCTCCTTTCTTTAAAGCTTTCATAACAGTGAACAAGCAAAGCTTATTGGCTGGCCGGTCTACAACGCTAATTTCATGGAGTTCAAGCTTGTCTATCCTGTTGTAAGAGCGACCGTCATGGACATATGTAGAAGCTAATACTTCTCCGGCTATTGAGAAGCCTCTAAGTTTGCCTTCTTCTATAAGTTTCCAAGTCTCTCTTCCTTTCTTTATGTCCTGTCTTATCTCAGCTAGAATAAACAAGCCTTTATCGTCTACTCCAGACTTATACTTCTTACCTTGAGAGTCAGTGTATTCAAGAAGCACTCGACCTACTGGTATATTAGAGTGCATTACATGGATGTGAGCGTAATCTAAATCCTTAATGAAATGCTCCCATGCTTCCTTAAGAGTCTCCAAGGGTATTTTGTCTCTCTGCTCATCGACTACGTCCACTGAAGCATAGCCTCCAATGACATGCTTTTCTTGGTCTACTTTGCTTATTTCGCACCAGAGGGAGAATGGAGCTTTGCATTGAGCCTGCATAGGATCACAGTTAATTCTATCATTGCTAGATTTATAAACTTTTCTTAGCTAAGCTAAATATTGCTGTATTGTCTAGACACATTTGGATTAATTTAAACTTATTCGAACAGGTTTGTACAAATATCAAATTATACAAACAAATTCGCACAGAGCAATACATTAATATTTGAAGTTTCAAATGAAGCTTCGATAGAAATGCCTAAAAAAGTTACACTACCTAAATGGCTTCTAAAGCTCATGAGAACCAGAGACATGACTTTAGAGCAAGCATACGATTTTGTAAGGAAGCACGGATTCAAGGTGAGCATAGGCTGGCTCTCAATGCACAAAGATTTGTGGAAGCCCAAGCGCAAGAGAGAGCTTGTGTTCCGCGAAGAAGACAAGTATTTAGACAGCGATTTAGCCAAGAGGATAATGCTGTTCAAAGGCAAGCACTTGGAAGACATGAGCGAGAAGAAGCACTTTACAGCTAAAGACTTAGAGAAGTTCACAGAGAGGACTCCTGAAGCTTGTGCAGAATTCGCTAGGCAGTGCTTGGTGTGGAAAGGGAAGCCTATTGAACTCCAAGACTACCAGCTTAAAATGATAGAAGGCTGGCTAGGGCCTAAACCTACAGTTTACCCTATAGGCAGAGGTGGAGGCAAAGACTTTACTCTAGCTGTTTTTTTAGCTTGGTATTTAACTGTTAATCCTGGAACCAGAGCAATAGTGATATGTCCTGCTCAGAGGCAAGTAAAAACGTTTATTCATGAGAATTTAGCCTTATTGTTCCAGACTTCTGGTGTTCTTTATGACTCCATAGAGAAATTCATAGAGGAAGAATTCAGATTAACCAACGGCTCTGTAGTCTTCACTTACGGAGCTACAAGTTTTATTAAAGGAAAGCACCATATTGACTTCATATTCTGCAATGAAGCAGCTGAAATCCCTGAGCATGTCTTTGAGAATGTGCTGCTGCCGATGCTAGGCAGCCACGAGAGTAAAGGTCATTTAAGCATTATAGGAGTTCCAGGCGGACAGCAAGGCTACTTTTGGAAAGCCTATCAAGACAGTAGTCCAGACATTAACGATCCTAAAGCTAAATTCTACAGGATACAGCTTCCTACAGAAGTCAACAAGTACTACAGTAAAGAGCAGCTTGAAATGAACAGGAGACTAATGAGCCACGATGTATTTCTCCAAGAGCACATGGCTCAATTCTTAGACGTAGAAGGAGCACTGTTTACTCAGCAAATCATAGAAATGATGAAAGAGGACTATGAAACTAGATTCGGCATAGTGGACAACAAAAAGCAATACTATGCTGGAATAGACTGGGGAAGAACAGGCTCATACACAGTGGTAGTCATATTGTCTTATGATCCCAAAGAAAAGTTCGCTCGAGTAGAATACATTCAAGGAATGCGCAAAGCTTTCCCAGAGCAATTAGCTTGGATTAAAGCTGCAGACAACATTTACAACTTTAAATGCTTAATGGTAGAGAGAATGGGCTTAGGCATTCCTCCCTCAGATGAATTAAGGAAAGACTTAGGCTCAAGGAAAGTAAAGTACTTTATTCCCTCAGCTAAAATATGGTTCGACGCCTTTACTCACCTTAGAGATGCGGCTGTAAACAATAAGCTTGTTATACCTGCCAGCGAATTAAAGCTTATATCTCAGCTGAGGCTTCTAAGCTTCAAGATTAAAGGTGAGCATATCACTGTTAAATCAGAAGGCAAAGACGACTACGCTCAAGCTTTGGCTATAGCTTACTGGGCTATAAAAAAGCGTGGCCGAGCAGGAGTAGCCGGTAAGCTCTAGACATAATGATAATAAATATTCAAAACTGTGTTTTTATGGGCTGCACATGAAGCACTCATTGGCTCCTAGCTTAAAAGAAAAACCTCTAGAAGACGATTCTTTGAGAGCCAGAATAGTTAAGACCATAGCGAAAGCTTTAGGCAAAGAGAATCTAATCAGTAAAGCACGCAGAAGTGCTATACCTCAGTATGTCTGGGATGTAGAGCCTAAGCTTAGACGTCCAAGAGTAGACTATGTTACTCTGGTGGAATGGGCCAGGAACAGCTGGGTTTTAAGGAGAGTCTTCAACGCTATAATCAGAGAGTGCACGAGGAATTGGGGCCATATAGAGCCTAGATTCAGAATGAAATGCGAGAAATGCGGCAGCGAATTCCAAAGCGCAGTAGAGAAATGCCCAGTCTGCAAAGTTAAAAAGTACTTAAGAGAGCCTGACTTAGCTCAAAAGAAGCGCTTGGAGCAATTGACTACAAAGCCTTCTCCAGACCGCACATTCTATGAGTTCATAAGGTCAACGCTGTTTTACTTATTAGCTACAGATGACTTCTACTGGAGCATTGTCTACAAGAATGTAGCTGGGAATGAGAAGCCTAAATACATAGCTGAAGAAGCGCATGTTGAGCACCCAGGCTACATATTCCCAATAGGAGATGAACGAGGTTACCTAGGCGGCTATCAGTATTTCTGCCCTAAGTGCTACTACAGTGAGAAGTACAAAGGCCAAGACTTAGTGTGGGATATAAGGCAGGAATCGCCCAGAGTCCAAGAGTCTAAGATTTTCAAATGTCCTATATGCGGAGAAATAATGGTTCAAACTTGCTACGTTCAAGAGGTAGCTGGTAAAGTAGTAGCCAGGTTCGGCAGAAACGAAATAGTCCATGGCTCAATGTCCAGATTGCCTCCAGAATTATTCGGCAATTCAAAGCTTATATCATTAGTTAAGATCTTGGAGACTCTGAATGCTATAGATGACTACCAGCTTGAAGTGCACACAGAAGGCAAAATAGGCGGACTGCTGGTGTTTCCAGGCTTGGATCAAGACCGCGTAGGACAAATACTCCAAGATGTAAAAGCTGAGCGTGAGGAGCTTACTCAGAGAGATTTAGAGACAGGCGAATACGAATCCAAGAAGAGAACAGCTCTGATATTTGTAGGCTTAGAAGAAGGAGATAAACCTGTAAAAATACCGTTCATAGACGAAGAAGAAGCTAAGCAAACTTTGGAATATTACCAGCTCTACATGAATGCTGTAGACAGCGTATACGGCTTAGACACTACTATAAGCACAAGGAAGAGAGGCTCAACCAGAGAAGTAAGAACTAAAATAGAAGTCAAGCGTGAAACAGCTCAGGAGTACCAACGCTTAATAGAGGAGACTTTGAACAATGAATTACTGCCTTTATTTGGTATAACAGATTGGAAATGGGTGTTCAATCCTCTAGAATCCAAAGACAAACTCAGAGATGCAGAAGTTCTACACCAAACTATGGCTGCTGCAGTTACAGCCAGGAATGCAGGCTTCAACGTTAAATTCCAAGATGGAGTCTTGACTATATGGGGAGAAGCAGAAGCTCTAGAAGAAAATAAAAGCCGAGTAGGCTTGCCCAATGTAGAGCCTGGAGTGGCTCCTAGGAGAGTAAGCAGAGAATTTGTGACTCCAGTAGAGATATCACCGTATACAGGAGAAGAAGTCTTAGCTTCAACGTTTTCAGAGAGGCTCTCAGAATGCTTGCTAGATATCTTAGAAGAAGCTAGACAAAGAAGCCATGAAGGCAAAGGCAAACTTAGCGATATACTCCATGACGCTAGAGCTAAGCTTTTCAGAGCACTAAGCAGAGCCAATCTTAGATTAGACAAGAAGGAAGCTCTCTACGCTAAATTCGATAAGCTCTTAACGGAGATTGTAAGCAATGAGCACAGTTAGGTATCCAGTTAAGCGTGAGCATTGGAGAGAGCCTCCATATATGCTGCCTAGCGGCTTGTGGGTTATACCTCAAGGCAGGCGCTCAATAATGTGCGAAATGGGCTTCCACAAATTCATTACCAAAACAGTCTTTGGTGTACCGTACTTGGTTTGCACCAGATGCGGCTACATAGCTCCTAAGCCTGTCCTAGAGCATACAGCCACTAAGAAAGAGCTTATAATCAAAGTTCAGAAAGAAATGGACAAGCAGAAGCCTATTTTGCCTACTCATCCAGTTAAGCCATACGAGCTCAAGCGTGCTAAAGAGAAGCTTATAGAGAAAGTATGGGAAGACTATCAGAGCAAGTACAAGAAGAAGAGAGGCAAAATAGTTAAAGTAGGTGAGAAGCGTTGATTAAAGTCCGCTTCGATGTCCCTCCTTCAAGGTTTCCAAAAGGAGACAAAGGCAATAAGCGCTTGTACTTCGAGTACATGCTTCTAAGGCACAGCTTTGCTCAGAAGCTTAAAGATCCTAAGAAAGGTCTTAAAGCCAGCTTAGAAGAGCATGCTAAATACTACATACTCATATTAGAAGAAATGAAGAGGAGAGGGCTCAAAATCCCTAAGCCTACTGGTCATCCTATAGAGAGGTATGCAAGGCAATTCAGCGATGTTGTACCTGTTAAAAAGAATATGTCTGAATTAGGACATATCCTTAAAGCAAATGCAGTTTACCTAGTTAGCCATGCAAAAGAAGTCTACAATGGGACTAAAACTCTCTGGGTGACAAAGAAGCCTTATCCAAACATGCTAAAGAAGCCTTTGTACTTAGCTGGAGACGGAAAAGTCTGGGGTAAAGTAATCTTGCTCAGCATCACTCCTATATCGCTAAAGGAATTCAAAGAGCTTAGAGCTTTGCATAGAGTAACAGAAGAGGAGAGGAAGAAATGGTGGCCTAAAGCCAAGAAGTTCTATGCTTACTCATTTAGGTTTGAGAAGTTCAAGGAGCCTTGGACTTTCCTAGGCTTGCCCAAAGGCCCACAAGTCTTCTTTACTCTCACAGACAAAATGGTTAAGAAAAGCTCAGGCTCAATACACTTCGAATTCATAGGGACAAAAGGAGATGTAGAATTTCCTCCTAAGCTTACGTCCGGTGAGCCTTGCAGAGCAGACTGGTGCAAAGACCCAGTTAACCTAAAGAGGAAGCATTCAGGCTTGCTCATAGACAATTCAATACTCATAGACGGATGCGGCTTAGATTGGGAGGACAGCAAAATAAAGCCTAAAGCTGTTCTCTTGACTCATTTGCATCCAGACCATGCTGGAGCTCTCTGGGAAGGGCAAGAGAGCTCATTTAAGGAATACCTGATTAAGAACAGAATTCCTGTACACGTATGGAAAGGCTCCCTTGAAATCTCGAAGCCTGTTAAACCTTTAGATAAGAGATTAAGAGTGCTTAAGCATCAAAGCAGAAGCAGATTTACCGTTCAAGGGCATACATTTCGTTTCTTCCCTGTCTACCACTCAAAGGTTGCTCCATGTGCAGCCGTCCTAATAGATGAGCGAATGCTTTACAACCCTGACTTTTTAGCTTGGAAAGGAGGCAACCCCTTCAAAGACTACAAGATCGACTTGTACATAGGAGATGGCTCATGCATGAAAGTCGACATTAAAAGGCCTGAGAAAGTAGGGCACATGTCCATGGTTAACCAAGTAAAAATGTGCAGCAAAGCAGGAGTCAAGCATGTAAAGTTCACTCATGTAGGACACTTATACCAAACCCATGAGGAAGCCAAAGAGACTCTGAGAATCATAGCTAGAAGCAAAGGCTACTATGAAGACCCAGACAAAGTCTACATAGCTGAAGACGGAGACTACGGTGAATTGTTACCTGATGGCTCGATAAAGTGGAAAGGCAAAACCATAGAGAAGAAGAGCTTCTACAAGCCTAACAAGCCTTATTGGAGAGAATTTGAGCCTGAGAAAGTAGCTGATATACCAGGCTTTACTTTCCCAGCTAAAGTTGTAATGAAAATAGACGGAATGAGAATCCAAATAAACACTAAAGAGAAAACTCTAAGAAGTGAAGATGAAGGCTATCACAAAGAGAACAAGTTCAAGAAGATAATAAGAGAGCTTGAGCAGCTGCCTCAAGACAGCGTCTTCGATGCTGAAGGAATAATGGTTAGCGAAGATGGAGAACCCTTACACCGCACAAGCTTTATAGGCTACGTAAATGGCAAAGACTACGAGCCTGACAAAGAGGATAGATGCCGCTTTATGATATTCGATGTTTACCGCTACAAAGGTAAAGATGTAGTCAATCTTCCTTTCCAAGAGCGCTTAGAAATCTTAAAGAACATAAAGGATACAGAACATTTCAAAATCCTTAGGGAAGGCAAACACTACAGAATTGTAAAGTCTAAATCTGACTTAGTTAAAGCTATTAAGTGGGCTTCAGAATTGCCAGGCTCAGAAGGAGCAATGATAATATGGGACAAGAAAATAGAGACAGCAACGAACCAGAACAAAGCCTGGTGCAAAATAAAGAAGTACAAAGAGATAGACTGCCTTGTCATAGACAGGACGCATCCAAAGCACAAAGACACAGGAGAGGAAATCAAGACGGTCTGGAACTACATGATAGCTGCAGGACCATACGAAGGCAGATGCGCTGAAATAGCAAAGAAGTATGCTCCCAGAGGGAAAGTTGTAATCAAGAGTGAAAGTAAAACATTGCCTGCAGTGAAAAGTTTCGATGAAGCCAGGGAATCTTTCTTGGAAGCTCAAGGAGTTATAGTTAAAGGGCAGAAAGTCTACGCTTATCTAGGAAGGACATTCAACACCAAGATTACTGCTCCTGTAGGAGGAATAATAAGAGTTGTTACACCAGAAGTCAACAAATACCCTATTCTGGATAAGAACGGCAAGGAGACAGGTTGCTACTACTATGGTGTTTTCCAGCCTCGAGTTGTTGAGTATGTCCACGAGAAAAATGTTCCCGACCGAATAGAAGTCTTAGACAGACTGGCTTCTCTGACTTTGCCCAGAGGTGTAAGCAAAGCTAAGACTTTGACTCATGAAGAATACCTCAGAATCAGAGAGGAAGGAAAACCGCTCCCTCCAGAGTACTATAAGTTCAAGCCTCCATGTAACGGTAAATGCAGAGGAGTAGTTCAGAGGCATTGGCCCACTGGCAAAATAGTAGAAGTCGAAAAAGGAGAAATCTTGGCTAGAGAAGGCTACATAGCCAAAGCCTATTGGTGGGAAGGCAACGAGTTAGTCGTAGAATTCACAGGGCCAGAAGTAAAGAAAGACTTCAATGCAGATAGCATAATTCTTAAGTTCAGAGACCACATAGATGTTAGATTAGAGAAGAACAAAGAGCTCATAGGCTTCACTGTTCACCCTCCGATTCCAGCAGGCAAGACCTCCTGGGATGTCTTCAAAGAGAGGATCGAAGAAGGAGAGAAGAGCCAAGTGACCATAAAGTATCCACATCCTAAATCCTGGCTAACTTATGAAGGAGAGCTTTTGTTCCCAACTTTGCACGGTGGGCATCGCTTGTCTGTAGCTAAGATAAAAATCATGGACAAATTCACTGTTAAATATGGTGTCCAACGGAGAAACTTGCATGAGTACTTCTTGGATGGAAACACTCTGAAAGGGCGCTTTGTTCTCAGAGTGATACTATCTCCTTCGACTAAGAAGCCTATATGGATTTTTGTTAGGCCTAAGAATGCTCAGTATCCTCTGAATCCTGTTGAGCACAAAGATGAAGGCTACGTAGATCTCATTAGGAATGACAAACTGACTCCTGAAATGGCTGAATCGCCTAGAGAATAAGCTTTTGAAGCTCTAAGCTAGAGGACTAGTGCCGCAACGTTAGTGTCACTCAAAATTTAATTCTGCAAAACACCCAGAGTTTAACTCTAAGTCTAACAATCAGTCTAACTCGGAGTTAAATTTAACTGCTGGTGTAATTTAGATTTAAACTGTCTATTTAATTCCTAGGGAAACTGTTAATTACCTTCAGAGTTACATTCGAAAATTTTCTAGTTAAACTACAAATTTAATTCAAAATTAACCCAACAGTACAACAGCAAATTTAACCAGCAATTTAAACTTTGGGGGAATAGAGAGTGACACTAAAAGTTAGAAAAAAAATTTAATTTTTAATTTTCCTCTTCGTCACATTCATCACATACATACCCATCCAAACAATTAAACAAATATTCATCATAATCCTCTTTATTCTTACTTTTTCCATCTTCACCCAACAAAAACCCAATTAAAAATTTCTTACCACATTTAATACATTTTCTCTTTTCAATTCTATAATATTTCCCATCAATTTTCACAATTCCCACATATACCATACCAAACCACCTCCATACATATATATACAAATTATTCCTTATAAATTTTTCGTCAAATTTCTAGTTTAACTAGCAATTTTACTAAAAGTTTGACTAGTGAAATTGAGGGTGTAATTTGCAGTTTTGCTATTGAGGGAATTTTCAGTGTCACTGTAAATATCCCTAGAAGTGAAATCAGGACTAATTTATACAGAACATAATTATATCCAAACAATTTGACTTGTTTAAATGATCCAAACTAAAAATTTATATATACATTAAACCCCTTCCTACTTGGGGGAAAAAATGCAAAAAACAAAAATTAAGTCAAAAAACAAATTAAACCACCAGTACAACTTTGAATTATTAAAAACAGCAGAACAAAAATTAACACCAGAAATGAGACAGAAATTAATCGCAAAGAAACTAACCGACAGTCAAAAGCAAGATGCAATTAAATTACTAACTATGGGTTATAGTGTCTGGGACGTTGCAAAACTAATTCACGGGTTTAATTTCCAGCGCAACGATAAACGAACCTGGGTGTTTTACGCTCGAATAAATTCTCTGCGACACAAGTACAACTTAACACCAGTTAAACTGCAAATAGCACCACAAACTACACAGATAATTAACCAGTTCGTCAAAAAATTCGGTGAAGAGAAATTAAGAACAATACTCTCAGTGCAACTGAAAATTAAAAAATAAGTGCAACACTCAATTCCTCTCTTTTTTTTGTCCCATAGGGTTTTTAGGGTCTAAGTTTTTTATCCTATTGTACCGGTCTTTTTGCTTTATGCTCTGATAAAGAAACTGAGAAATAGTTCCTTTTTTGTAGCGGGTTTATTTCGCGGGTTTTTGAATCTATGTTAAAATTTTTTAGATCTGAGGAGGAGTTAATTAATTGAAGGTTTTTGGGGTTATTGAACCGAGCTTCAAATGTCAAATAAATATATTTAAATATCAAAATACCCTATTCCTATACGGGAAAAAAAATGGGTGTAGATTTAGTTCCAAGAAACAAGTCAATAAAACCATTTTCTACGAGCTGGATTGGATGGAGAAAAATAGCTGAGTTCTTAGGAGAAAATCTGCCGATGGAGAACAACGGAACATACATAAATGCGAGAAAAGCGAAATGCTGGTCAGAGGAAATAAAAGAAGCTCTGAAAGACATCAGAGACGAAAAATGCTTCGTAGATTTGCTGAAGAGATTCGCTGATTTCTGTGCGAAATGC
>Ga0190361_1000408_pt1 | contig 17390 bp, 14 predicted proteins | sample 48721845_MG_FD_161273 | JGI IMG/M metagenome (GOLD analysis project Ga0190361, IMG submission 161273) | Hydrothermal vent microbial mat bacterial communities from Southern Trench, Guaymas Basin, Mexico - 4872-18-4-5_MG | ecosystem: Environmental > Aquatic > Marine > Hydrothermal vents >... | reverse complement strand
GTTGTTGAGAAAACAAAGAGATCTCTGACGGTTGCTCTGACTGATCGCCCTCCCAGATGGGTTTTGAAGGATAAAGTTAGAATCGATCTGTTCTTCAACGATGTCACGTTCAGAAGAATGGAAGACGCCATAGGAAAGATCATGAAAGCCAAGGGAAGGTTATCTGTCCTCAGGGATATCATGCTCGGCAGAATGAAACCATCTCCTCCTGTGAGTTACACTCCTCCTCACTTTTTTGATGAAGATCTAAACGATTATCAAAAGGAGTGTGTATCTCTTTCCCTCGGGAGTAAGGACGTATTTCTCATACACGGTCCTCCTGGAACGGGGAAAACAAGGACTCTGACAGAGATCATAGAACAGGAAGTCATGAGGGGAAACAAGGTTCTTGCAACTGCCGATTCGAACACAGCAGCGGATAACATCCTCATGAATCTGATCAGGTATAAAGGGTTGAAGGTTGTGAGAATTGGGCATCCTGCGAGAGTTGAGGAAGAATTGAAGCAACACACACTTTCCTTTTTGGTTGAGAATGAACCAGATTATTCAACAGTGAAATACTTGAGAGAAGAAGCACAGAAACTTTCTGAAAAGAGAGACACTTTCCTAAAACCAACTCCTCAATTTCGTAGAGGGTTGTCAGATGAAGAGATATTGAGACTTTCGAAAAGGAGAAAAAGCGTCAGAGGATTGAGCAAAGCTGTGATATCATCCATGGCCAAATGGATCGAGTACAACGTGAAGGTTCAAAAACTCTATGAAGAAGCTAAGAATCTTGAAGGAAGGATTGTGAAAAGGATTCTGGAAAGATCGGATGTGGTCGTGGGGACGAATTCTTCAGTGGGCATGGAGTACATGGAAAATCTCGTTTTCGATGTCGTCGTCATAGATGAGGCATCTCAGGCGACAGAACCATCCTGCTTAATACCCATAATTCATGGGAAGAAGATCGTGATGAGTGGTGATCACAAGCAGCTTCCACCAACCATCCTCAATCCTCGGGCTGAACCTATCCTTTCGAAAACACTTTTTGAAAGGTTGATAGAGTCTTACCCATCGAACTCTAGACTTTTACGAATACAGTACAGAATGAACGAAAAGATCATGGGGTTTTCTAGCAAATTCTTTTACGGTGGAAAGTTGATAGCGGATGAAAGCGTGAAGAACAGGACTCTCAGGTCTCTGGGTGTAAAAAATGCATCATCTTTTGAACACCCCTTGAAAGATATACTGTCTCCTGACGAGCCTTTGGTACTGGTGGATACTTCGGAAATGCCTGAGCGTTTCGAGAGGCAAAAACCAGGTTCCACATCCAGAGAGAACGCTCTTGAAGCGAATATCGCGTGTACTATAGTTGATGGTTTTTTGAAAATGAAAGTTCCCCCAGAAGAAATAGGTGTCATAACGCCTTATGATGATCAAGTGGATCTCCTAAAGAGAATGATAAAAGATGGAAGGATAAAGGTGAGTTCTGTGGATGGTTTCCAGGGAAGGGAGAAAGAAATTATCATTCTCTCCCTAGTAAGAAGCAATAAAAGAAAAGATGTGGGATTTCTCATGGATGAGCGAAGATTGAACGTTTCTTTAACCAGGGCCAAGAGCAAACTCGTGATAATCGGAGATTTCAGTACACTATCCCATGATCCACTTTACAGAGCCTTACTGATCCATGTGAAAGACAATGGTAAATATATCCTCCTTCAGCGTTTTCCTAAGTATTTCTGTAAAGATGGCACTTGACCATCCTTCCATCCACAAAGACATCCTCAGGTGGCACTTTCCTGCATATATCTTTAGCCATAGGGCATTTCTCAGCGAATTTACATCCTTCTGCTAAATATTCTTTCCTTTCCATGGCAGAGAGATTTATCTCCTTGCTCCATGCTTTTCTTGGATCCGGTTCCGGAACGGATTCAACGATTGTATTATTAAACGTGATCCCATACAAAATCTAAAAAGTTCCCGTTAATCCCAAATACACTCGAATATAGGGAATGTATGCTTATTTTTCAGTAAATTCTTGTTATAACTGATTTTCTCGATTTTAATAAAATAGTAGATGTATTACCATCAGGGGGGTGATCACATGTTTCCAGAGAAATTTCTCTTCGGAGCGTCCATGTCAGGTTTCCAATTCGAGATGGGGGGATCTAGAGAATCCATTGACGATAAAACCGATTGGTTCGTATGGGTCAGAGACATTGGAAACCTTATGAACGGTGTCGTCAGTGGAGATCTCCCAGAAAATGGCCCAGGCTATTGGGATAAGTTCAAAGAAGTCCACGAACTTGCGAAAGAGTTTGGAATGAACGCCATGAGAGTTGGAATAGAGTGGTCCAGGATCTTTCCAAGTTCCATGAAGGATGTGGCTGTGAACGTTGTGAGAGAGGATGACAAAATCCTGGAAGTGGATGTGAGTGAAAAGACTTTGGAGATTCTCGATGAGATAGCAAATAAAAAGGCTATCGAGAGGTACAGAGAGATCCTCTCAGATTTGAGGGAAAAAGGGTTCAAAGTTATCATCGATCTCAATCACTTCACCCTTCCGATATGGGTGCACGATCCAATAGCAATCAGGGATCATAAAGAGACGAACGCATTGGGATGGGTTAGTTCAGATATCGTCGTTGAGTTCGCAAAGTACGCATCTTACATTGCCTGGAAACTTTCAGATCTTGTGGATCTATGGGCAACTCTGAACGAGCCTCAAATAGTGAGTTCCCTGGGGTACATTTTCTTCCGATCAGGTTTCCCACCAGCTGTTTTCTCTCCTTCTTGGTATATGAAGAGCTTGTATAACCAGATGCAAGCTCATGCAAGGGCATATGACGCTATCAAGAAGTTCAGTGAAAAACCTGTGGGGGTAATATATTCCTTTACCTGGGTTGATTCGCCTGAAGAGGATCAGAAGATAATCGAAGATGCCATGTACTTCAACAACTGGTACTTCATGGATGGTGTGGCCTTCGGAAAGGTTTTGAACGAGGAAAGGCCAGACCTTAAAAGACTCGATTTCATAGGTGTTAACTACTACACGAGAACCGTTGTCAGTGGCTCAAACGTTCCACTGGATTTGGAAGGTTGGAAGATGTTTTTCAAAACGCTCCCAGGTTACGGCTACGCATGCGATCCTTATTCCCTCTCGAATGATGGAAGACCTACCAGCGAATTTGGATGGGAGATCTATCCAGAAGGACTTCTAAAAATTCTTCTGGCCTTGAAAGAACGGTACGATCTTCCTATGATCGTTACAGAAAATGGAATAGCGGACTCAAGAGATATCTTAAGACCATACTTTCTTGTTTCACATCTTAAAGCCGTGGAAGACGCTATCGAAAGGAATGTGGATGTTTTTGGATACCTTCACTGGTCGATAATAGACAACTACGAATGGGCTCAAGGATACAGGATGAGATTTGGCCTTGCAGAAGTGGACTATTCCACCAAAACTTACCATCCGAGACCTTCCATGTACGTGTTCAGAGAAATAACAAACAAGAGAACCACCCTCGATTTTTCAAGATATTTGAGATCTCCCTATATCGTATGGAAAGAGTAGAAGGAGGAAACGGTTTGAGAGTCTTTTTCACTATTCTAGTGATATTTGCCCATTTTAAAGCGATGACTGAGGTTACGATAAATAGGAGAAACCACAGGGCGTGAGAAAAGCTTCGAGAGCTAAAGAAAGATCCTTTAAAAATTTCACTGGATCAACTCAAAAACCGGTAAAGAAGAATACATTCTTCTCAATGGTTTGAAAGATGTTGCTTTTTTCTGAAATATTAAAGGATGGTGATCCGATGGAAATATTCATGAAATCGATACTCCCAATATTCGTTGTGAGCGGATTTGGATACGTTGTAGGAAAGATTTTCAAGGGAGATGTGTCTCTTTTCTCAAAAGTCACCATGTGGATATTCTCGAGTGTCATAATCTTCACGTTCGTAACGGAAAATACACCTAAACCCTTCGATTTCCTCAAAACAGCCCTACTGTTCCTCATCATAATCTTCTATAACTTCGTGATTTTCAGGGTGTTGATCAAAGATCCAACGAGCAGAAGTATCCATTTCCTGACATCCATCTTCGGAAACACAGGTTACCTTGGATATCCCGTGATAATGTTATCTTTTGGTGAAAGGACTCTGTCTCTGGCAGTTCTTTACACCGTCGTCTCAACCATCTTGGTGAGTACCGTTGGTATCGCACTGTTGAGCGAGAAATTGAAGGATGGTATTAAGAGTCTCTTGAAACTACCTTTTCTCTACTCCTTGATACCCGCTCTCATTCTGGGACATCTCGGCGTCTCCTGGAAAGATTTCCCAGAACCTTTCTCAACATCGATCTCCATGTTAAAGGAAGCGGCGATACCTGTTATACTCGTCTTCATGGGAGTCAACATGACGAGGATAAACGCGAAAATGGAAGATTTGAAAACCATTTTGACGTCCAGTATTCATAGACTACTGATCGTTCCTCTTCTTGCTTTCTTCATAGTTTTCATATTCAAACTCGATAGTCCTTTCAGCAAGATTTTCCTCGTTGAAAGCGCTATGCCATCAGCTGTGAACTGTGTGATCATAGCATCTGAACTCAGGAAAAAACCAGAGGTCGTTAGCGGTATCGTTGCTTTCACGACACTGTTATCTGCTTTGACCTTAACCATATGGATATATATTGCAAACCTGTTGTGATAAAATTCTATTGGGCCCGCGGGGGAGCTCCTGATACCGGGGCTGAGAGGAGGGCGGAAGCCCTCGACCCCTCGAACCTGATCCGGGTAATGCCGGCGGAGGGAAGCGGGCTCACAAGAACCCCCGCCGGTTTTGGTGGGGGATTTTATTTTGGGAGGTGATTTTATGCCTAAAGTTACAGCATCTATAAAGATAGTTCCCGCAGTCGATAGTAAGGATATTCACGGTGTTATAGACAAAGCAATAGAGCACATTTCGAAATGGGGCATGAAATACGAAGTCGGCCCATCAAACACAACCGTTGAAGGAGAATATGAAGTCATCTTGGACAAGCTGAAAGAACTCGGAAAGCACATGGAAAGCCTCGTTGATAGATTCGTTATGATCGTGGATTTCGATTACAAAAGGGGAGGAATATCCATCGATGAAAAGGTTTCGAAATATCGCTAAATGGTTGATCGTAGTTATCATTCTAACAATATGGCAATTCTCTAATGTACCCGAGTACCTCCTTCCCAAACCTTCAACCATCGTGAGCGCGATTGTAGAACAATGGGATGTTTTATTGGATCACTCGATCTTCACACTTGGAGAGGCGTTGACAGGACTTATTCTGGGCCTTGTTTTTGGTACCGGGATAGCTTCTTTGATGTACTTTCTGAAACCACTCGCAGGTGTTCTGTATCCCGTTCTAGTACTATCTCAAGCTATACCCATAGTCGCCGTCGCTCCGTTGATAGTCATATGGTTCGGTTTTGGATATTGGACCAAGATAGGGACCGTTACCTTCATGTGCTTTTTCCCGATAGCGGTGAGTTCTTACGAAGGCTTCAGAACAGTCGATCCGGAAGCTCTTGAACTCTTCAAGGTTATGAAAGCGAATAGATATCAAATCATGAGATTTTTGATACTTCCCCACACACTTCCTCACATTCTATCCGGTCTGAAGATATCCTCAGCCTACGCTGTCGTTGGTGCCGTTATAGCCGAGTGGCTTGGCTCTGAAAAAGGGCTTGGTGTGTACCTGATAAGAGCGATGAACACTTTCAGAGCCGACAGACTCTTTTCCTCAGTGATAATCATTGTCTTCTTCAGCCTTTTGGTTTTCAAAACAGTCGATCACATATCGAAAATCATCACACCATGGCTTGAAGAGAGGAGGTTGAAGGTATGAAGGTGCTAACAGCGATTTTGATAATGACTTTTTCCATTTTCCTACTGGCAGAGAACGTTACGGTCGTGCTGGATTGGTACCCCAACACAAACCATACAGGAATTTTTGTAGCCAAGGACCTGGGATTTTACGATGAGGAAGGGCTGTCCGTCAAGGTGATACAACCTTCCAAACTGACATCTGAACAGATCGTTGCATCCGGCAGGGCAGAATTCGGTATAAGCTATCAGGAAGCCGTTACACTCGCAAGAGGAGAGGGCCTTCCCATAATTTCCATATGCGCCATCATCCAGCACAACACATCGGGATTTGCCTGGTTGAAAAGCGAAGGAATAAGGAGCGTGAAAGACTGGGAAGGTAAAAAGTACGGATCCTGGGGATCTCCCATAGAGAAAGCAACGATAGAGTACATCATGAGAAAATACGGTGCCGATCCCGAGAAAGTGATCTTTGTGAACGTCGGCCAGATGGACTTCTTCTCTGGAACACTGAACGATGTTTTCGATTTTGCCTGGATCTATTACGGTTGGGATGGTGTGGCTTCAAAAATCAAAGGGATAGAGATAGGATATCTTTCTCTTAAAGACCTGGATCCCGTCTTTGACTACTACACACCAGTCATAATAACGAGCGAGAGAATGATAAAGGAGAAACCTGATATCGTCAGAAGGTTCATGAAAGCAACCTACAAAGGTTACATGTACGCTATAGACCATCCTGAAGAGGCTGCAAGAATTCTTCTCAAATACGCTCCAGAGCTTGATGAGAAGATCGTTATCGAATCTCAGAAATACCTTTCAAAGGAATACAAAGCGGATTCTCCAAAATGGGGTTATCAGAAGAAGGAGGTGTGGGAAAGGTACGCAAAATGGCTTCATTCGATGGGCTTTTTGAAGAAAATGATAGACGTGGAGAAAGCTTTCACGAACGAATTCCTTCCGTGAAAGTGGAAAACTTGAGGATAAGCTATGATGACCTCCTCGTGGTGGACGATATCTCTTTCGAAGTATTTAAAGGAGAGGTGATATCTCTTCTGGGACCCTCTGGATGCGGTAAGACTTCCATAATAAAAGCTATTTTGGGGCTTGTGGATTTCAAAGGAGTCATTGAAAGAAATGGTGAAGGGATAGGTTACATGCCACAGAAAGATATTTTGTTTGACTGGATGGACGCCTTGGATAACGCTTCTCTTCCTTTGATCCTGAAAGGGGAGAAAAAGGAAAAGGCAAGAGATGTGGCAAGAGAGATGTTTAAGGAATTCGGTCTTGAGGGGTTCGAGGATAAAAAGCCATATCAACTTTCTGGTGGTATGAGGCAGAGACTTTCCTTCATAAGAGCAATACTTTCAGGAAGAGACATCCTCCTCTTAGATGAACCATTTGGCGCGGTGGATGCTTACACGAGAAGGCATCTTCAACTTTGGCTTTCTAGAAACCTTGAGAAACTCGGTAGCACCATAATAATGGTGACTCATAACATAGAAGAAGCGATTTTCTTATCTGATAGAATCTTCATACTCTCAGACAAACCAGCCAAGGTGATAGAAGAGGTCACAGTACCTCTGAAACGCCCAAGGTGTTTGGACACTTTCGGAAATCCTGTGTTTTCGAGACTTGAAAAAGAGGTGATGGAGGTCATATTCAGTTAAGCGAGTTGAGGTATCTTCTGACACGCTTTACCTGAACCATAAATGCTTCTATTCTTGTCTCCATTATCGGTGTGAATGGATTCCCATCGGATTCTAAGAAGGTTATGGGAATGTCTCCTACATCTTCCATAACTTTCTTCACCTTTCCTTTGGCTCTCTTCCTTATGGTCTCCATACCTCTTTTGGTTATGGCTTCTGCTATTCTACTTGGCATACATCCAAACGGTCCGATCAGAACCACTCCATCGTATTCGCTGATCACCTCATGCAGAGCTGTTCCAATCGTTAAAATGGCTTCTCCTGTTAGATTCGGATGAAGGAATTTCCCAGCTGATTTCATGAGATCTTCAATATCCACGGGACGAGCTTCGTAGATCCCAGTTCTTTCAAAGATTTTCTTTATCTTCATCTCTATTAACCTTTTTACCCACATTTCTATTTTCTTCAACAGCCTCTGGTAGTATTTCGAGTCAGGTGATGTGTATCTTTTCAAGAAGAGGTAATCGGTGTAGTAGATCCATTCGTGAACAGGAGAGATATGGGTTATTATCCCGTTCTCTTCGAATACTTTCTCGAGATTTTTTCTCGAAAATTCATCCCACCTTACGAATATCTCTCCTGTTATGAGAACCTTAGGTGTTTCTTCGAATCTTCCATCTTTTTCAACGCAGGATATGATATCCGCAACGCTTTGAAGCTTTTTAAAGACTAAAGGAAGAGGATCGTTCGCTAGACTATCCAAAACCATATCTTTTACACCTTCGAAAATCCTCGACGCTTCCCTCTTATCCTTTGCAAGAACCCTTAGAGCGCTCCCAACATCGAACAGAACATCGGATATAACTATCGAGACCCACGCTCTGAGTTTGAAAGAAGCCCCAAGTCCAGCGTAAGCGTTTTCCGAGTTCAAACTCAGAAGAGCCACGTTGTCGACGTTGTTGTTTCGAAGCCAAAGATCCATGTAAACGCTGTATTGACCGAATCTGCACGGTCCACTCGTGTTCGGCATGAAGTACAATATCAAATCTTTTTCATTCTCATGATCTTTCAGGTACTTTATCAAACTTCCCAGAGTGAGCTGGAGAGGGAGGCATTCCTTAGATAGAGAGTTACCCCTTCCATATTTGAATTCCTCATCACCGGAAGGTGGACAAACCTCCGTTTTCAAACCATGGTACCTGAAAGAAGCCGCCAGGGCTTTGGTTCCGAACTCTCCCATGCTTGGAAAGACAAGCTTCACTTTTTCATCACTTAAAGGAATCTCCACGCCTTCCGGTGTCAGCACTTTCAAACTTTTTCCTTTACCAACTACCTTTGGCCTTTTGGCAGGTTTCTTCTCGTCGGCTTTTTTCACTTTCAAGAAACTTTTCACGACATCTATGAAAGCTTCGACCCTTGTTTCGATTCCGGCATCCGCCGTATGACTGTCGAGTTCCAATATCAGAGAAGGTTTAGTTCCCATTATGTCTTTAAAATATGAGATTATGAACGAATCCGGTCCACAACTGAAATTGGTGATGTAGAGAGCAAAGAGTTTCGGATGCTTCTTGATGAACCTTGCCGCTTTCGTTATCATCTCTCCCCAAGTCCAGTACATGTTTTCATATCCTTCTTCCCCTTCGTAAGGAAGGGCTTCGAAAGGCACTATTGGTATTCCTCTGCTTGCAAATTTCTCGGGTATTCCAAGGTTGGCATCCGATGAGAAAGCGTTGTACGATCTCCCAAGAAGAACGACTCCAAATTCTTCCTCCTCAATTTGTTTTAAGAATTCCTTTCCAAGCTCCTTTATTTTCCTCTGCCTCTCCTTGAAAACCTCCAACGCTTTTCTGAAGGCTTCTTTCCCTTCCTCCCTGGTTTTGCCCAGGATTTCTGAAAGTTCTAAGAATTTTTCTTCCTCTTTTTCAAAACCCCTTGAAAAATCGAAGTTCATGACTATAACGTTTCTACTCTCTAGTTCTGGAAAAGCCGATCTCAACCAATCAGCTTCACTCTGCACGAAGGGACAGAAAACGTTGTAATTCTTGGAGTTCTCTACCTTCATTCCCCTTATTCTTGGGAGGAATATGTAATCGACATCTTTTTTCAGGATCTCCAGCATATAACCATGTGAAAGTTCAACCGGAAAACAGAACTCAGCGTTCTTTCTCTCCCATCCATCTCTTAAGGATCTTTCAGGAACAACGACCTCGAATCCCAGACTCTGGAAGAAGGTTGAAAACAGAGGAAAGAGCGAGTTCATGATCAAGGATTTACTCAGCGCTATTTTCTTTTCCCCCTCTGTTTTCTCCATCTGAAACACTATATCTTCCCTTTTCTTCACGTAGTTGTATTTTTCTATGTCTATATTCACGTGCTTTCTGATATTCTCGTACCTGTTACAAGCCCCACCGAACGGAAATCTTTTTCCATCGATCTCTATTATGGTTATAGGACACTTCCTATCACACCTCTCTTTTCCACCAGGACATATGAAGCTCCCTCTGTATATGACATCCCTTTCGATTAGATCTTTCAAGCTGTATTCAAAAGGTTTCAGAAAGCCGAGTTTCAAATTGTCTTTCACCATCAAAGCGACACCGTACGCTCCCATGAGTCCTGGATGAGGAGGTACAACGATCCTCTTTCCCGTCAGAACAGCCATGGCCACCGGTACTGCCCTGTTGTAGCAAACTCCCCCCTGCATGAAAACCTTCTTTCCAACGGGTCTGTTTCCCTTCACCCTGTTTATGTAGTTCATGCAGATCGAGTACACAAGGCCTGCGCATATATCTTCCTTGGATATTCCTTCATGTATAGCGGTTTTAACATCGCTTCCTATGAAGGCAGCACATTGATCACTGAAATTCGGTGGGTTTTCACTCTTTAAGGCGAGATCCCCTATATCGGTGTAGTGAACGTTGAGAGATTCCTTAGCGGCTTCCTCAAGGAACGATCCTGTACCAGCAGAGCATGCTTCATTCATTGCATAATCGGTTGGTACACCGTTGACAAGGTACGTGTACTTCGCATCCTGCCCTCCTATTTCGAAGATGGTGTCTGCTTCCGGATCGAACTTGACAGCCGCCCTTGCATGAGCCATTATTTCGTTGTAGACTGCATCGGTTTGAGCGTGCAGTCCGACTATCTTTCTGCCAGATCCCGTGACACCAACTGCTATGATCTTGACGTTCACATCCAGTTGATCGAGAATTTCTTTATAACACTTTCTCGCGGCGCCCACAGGATCTCCTTTGGTTCTCAAATAAGAACTTGCAAGAATGGCTTCATCCTCTACCCTCATCAGAACAGCTTTTGTGGTTGTCGATCCAACATCGACTCCCAAAATACAGACATCTCCTTCTTTCGCTTTCTGGAAATCCATATCCTTGAAATCCACCATGTGGGCGTACTTTGAGAGCTTTTCCAACTTCGGAAAACTCGATTCCATCTTGTTGAAGATCAATTCACCGTTTCTACTCGGTTTGTACTCCCTCGCCCAATGATACGCTCCGAAAGCCTCGAAGAACAGAGCTTCCTCCGGTATGACGAAATCGACAAATGATGAGAGATGCCTCAGCATTAACTTGTTTCTCGTTGTGCCCCCAACGATCATGATTTTCCTAACCCGGGCTTTGTGAACGAGTTCTGCTATCCTCTCCGCCATGACCCTTCCAAGACCGTTGAGAACGAATTCTTTCGGTACACCTTTGTTCAAAGCGTGTGTACAATCACTTTTGCAGAATACGGAACATCTGGATGAAAGCTCATAGTACTCATCGGTTTCGATCTCGTTGATTCTTGAAAGATCCAGCCCCATTCTATCTATCTGCTGAAGGAAAAATTCTCCTGTTCCTGAAGCACATTTGTTTCCTGTGAATATCCCGACGATTCTTCCTTTGTCGTTCAGTCTGTAGAGTACGAAATTTTCTCCTCCAGCGCTTACTATAGCTTCTATGCCATCGTATCTATCTTTAACCTTGAAGAAGGCAATTTCTGTTGCTTCAACCTCTGAAATCTGCGGCAGATTCAAAAGCTTCCTGGCTTTTCTACCGGTTACAACGACGAGCCCTTCTTTCAAGAACTCGGGAACGAGTTTCGAAAGTACTTCTACAGGATTCCCGTTATGAGGGATGCTCTTTCCAGTTTTCCCGTCATAAAAAGAGATGCTGCTTGAGCCTATGCACAATCCCACGAACTTCACATTCATCACCCCTTAAAATCCAGTATTTTAGTATAACACTCGATTAATAGTGATTATCAACCAATAGAATGAAATTTCTGATAATTTCTACTTTTTGCACTGTTTCATCTATCCTTCCTTTAATAAATATAATAGTTAAGGTTTCGTTAAAGTTACCACATTCACAACAGGAGGGATCCTAGATGTCAAAGAATCCTTATGAGATCTTTCTGGAGCAACTCGAGAGAGCATCGAAGGTTCTGAAGCTCAAAGAAGACATCGTTGAGATGCTGAAGCACCCCGAAAGGGTTATCGAAGTCTCCATACCTGTGAAGATGGATGATGGAAGCATCAAGGTTTTCACAGGGTGGAGATCACAGCACAACACAGCACTTGGACCAACCAAGGGTGGTATAAGATACCACTGGAACGTCACCAAAGAAGAAGTTATGGCACTCTCTGCTTGGATGACTTTTAAGAACGCCGTGATGAATCTTCCCTACGGCGGTGGAAAAGGAGGAATAAGAGTTAATCCCAAAGAAATGAGTGAAGGAGAGATTGAAAGACTTTCCAGAACCTACATCCAGAGGATCTACAAGTACATAGGGCCGGAAGAAGACATCCCAGCACCTGATGTTTACACAAATCCACAGATAATGGCATGGATGATGGATGAGTATTCAAAGCTCGTTGGAAAATTTTCACCAGGAGTCATAACTGGAAAACCGTTGATAGTTGGAGGATCCAAAGGAAGAAAAACGGCAACGGCAAGAGGTGGTTTCTTCGTTCTGAGAGAAGCTCTCAAGGTCAAGGGAGAGAGATTCGAAGACATGAAAGCAGCAATTCAAGGATTCGGAAACGCAGGATCCCACGCTGCGATCTATCTATACGAAGCGGGAGTCAAAGTCGTAGCGGTTTCAGATTCAAAGGGTGGAATATTCAAGGAAGATGGACTCCCGATACCGGATGTTGTGAAACATAAGAAAGAGACGAGATCCGTCATAGACTTTCCAGGAGCTAAAAACATCACCAACGAGGAGCTGCTCGAGCTGAACGTGGATATCCTCGTTCCCGCAGCTCTCGAAGATGTGATAACAGAAGAGAACGCTCCAAGGGTGAAAGCAAGGTATATTCTAGAGCTTGCCAACGGTCCAACCACACCCGAGGCCGATGAGATCCTGACAAGCAAAGGAGTGATGATTCTTCCCGATATTTTAGCGAATGCTGGAGGAGTCACGGTATCTTACTTCGAGTGGGTTCAAAACCTTATGAACTACTATTGGGAAGAAGAAGAGGTTGACCAAAAGCTTGACAGAAAGATGAGTAACGCATTCAGAGAAGTTTACGAAGCATCCAAAGAGTTCAACATCGATATGAGAAGGTCAGCGTACGTTGTTGCTCTGCGAAGAATCACGGAAGCAATGAAAGTGAGAGGATGGATCTGAGGAGCCGGCTGGCTCCTCGTTTTTTTATAGGGTGGGGGGTACAGGGTATGGGGAGTTGATTATCGATAATCGTTGTTCGGTGATCGGTGAACGGTGAGTGGAAAGATGCGGAGTCTAGATATTCGGTCATCAAACAACGAACTCCATTGCCTGTCGTTCGAGCATCGACCCCCGAATATCGATCATCCCCAATTAGTTCCATCTCATTTGTTACACATCCTTCAGCCTAACTTCTTTTCTTTTTCGAACAGGAGGTATAATATATACTACGATGAAAAAATTCAGGAGGTAAAATCATGGGAAAAATAACAAAAGAGCAAGTTTTGGATGTTTTGAGAAAGGTTGTCGACTTTGAGATAGGTTTCGACGTTGTAAGCCTGGGGTTGATCTATGACATACAGATAGATGATGATAACAACGTGAAGGTCCTCATGACTCTCACAACACCTGCATGTCCTCTAGCAGGTATGATACTCTCGGATGTAGAACAAGCTGTTAGAGATATCGAAGGCGTAAAGAACGTGGAGGTGGAGTTGACATTCGATCCGCCATGGACTCCAGAGAGAATGGATCCAAAGCTTCGAGAAAGATTTGGGATATGAACCTTGAGAAAGCGAAAGATATTTTGAAAAAAGTTAGTGACGTTCCCATGTTGGAGGCCCTGATTCTGGCCTCCTTCGTTTTTGATGAGCCTAAAGAGAAAATCCTGATACATGGCCTACCAAAAGATGAAAAATTGATTCGAAGGTTTTTCGAACTCGTTCATAAAAGATCGAAAGGTTATCCCCTTCAGTACATCTTAAAAAAAGTTGAATTCATGGGATACGAATTTTACATCGAAGAGGGTGTGTTCATCCCAAGGAACGTCACAGAAGAACTGGTAGAAATAGCTATAGATCTTGTGAAGAATCTGAGATTGAAACTCGTGGCCGACATCGGCACCGGTTCAGGGGCTATAGCGATATCCGTAGCTAAGATGACAGGAGTAAAAGTCCTAGCAACGGATGTATCGGAAAAAGCGGTGAAGGCGGCGAGAATTAACATTTCAAAGATGAAAGTTCAAGACCTTGTGATCGTCGAAAAGGGAGAGTTTTTAGAACCATTTCTGGATCGTCTGGATGAAATAGATCTTATTGTCTCCAATCCGCCCTATGTGAAAAAAAGCGATGAAGTTTCAAAAGAAGTTCTATACGAGCCGGAAGAAGCCATTTTTTCCGGGAGGACAGGCCTGGAGTTTTATGAAGAATTTTTCAAAAGATACGATCTCTCGAACAAGTTGGTCTTAATGGAAATGGGCGAATCAGAAGAGGAGGGAATTCGGAAACTTGCTGGAGAGAGAGGAAAATTGCTATTTCTGAGGGATTTTTCTGGGAGTAAAAGATTCTTTCTGTTTTTGGGAAAAGGCATGTTGAATCTATTGGAAAAAGTTATCCAGCTGCTTTCTTCCCGAATAGATCTAGGATGAGTCTCACTTCACCTATTCCCATGTTCAATCTCTTGGCTATCTCAACATCGGACAGCCCTTTTTCATGAAGCTTTAATATTTTTCTTTCTACCTCCATATCCTCTTCCACAGTTTCTTCCTCTTCTTCCTTTGGTTCTTCCCTCAATTCCGTGTTTGAAACTGGGGGAGACTCTTCCATCACGTCTTCTTCTTCCCTTGCCGGCTTTTCAACCTCTTCTTTCAATTTTTCGATATCACTTATCTTCACCATCAATTCTGCTAAAACCTCGTTCGCCTCTCTCACGACATCCTTGATCTCCTTTATCTTTCTATCCAGAAGTTCCAATCTAACAGCTGATAGATGCTTGAACCTCCCCATGAGTTCAAGAATCCTTGATTCCAATTCGTCGTAGGGAGAAGGTTCTTCCTCCCTTTTCCTGAGTTCCACTATGAAGATCCCCCAGCTGAAAGCGAGTGTTAATATGGTGGACATAAAAACCACAAAAGATAGAAGATCCATCAGATCACCTCTAGTATTTTTCTAGAAAATTCAACAAGATCCATATCGTATTTTCTAAAAGCTACACTATCGAGTCCTGTCTCTCCTTTGTTCACGATGACGAGCTTTCCACCATTTTCAACTGTTATCACGGGAAGGTAAGCGGCAGGATACACGACAAGTGATGAACCCATCACTATCATGAGGTCTGCTCTCTCCGAATATTCGATAGCTTTTTGCAGAGCTTCTTGAGGGAGTGGCTCTCCGAAGAACACGACATCCGGCCTTATCAAAGAACCACATTTTGTACACTTTGGAACGAGTTCTTTCTTTACTTTTTCTCTGACTTCACTCGCACTGTAAATTTGTTTACAGGATACACAGAAGAATCTACTCATGTTCCCATGGAGCTCAAGGACGATTCTGCTACCAGCTTTCTGATGAAGGCCATCTATGTTTTGAGTTATAACAGCTTCTATGAATCCCTTCTCCTCGAGTTTTGCTATCATGATGTGGGCTTCGTTGGGTTTTGCATCCAGCATTGAAAAGAGGCCATCTTTTGCAAAACTGTAGAATCTTTCAGGATTCGTGTAGAACTTTTCTATATCAAATATGTCTGGTGGGAATTTTCTGTATATACCCTTGGGTCCTCTGAAATCCGGTATACCACTTGCGGTACTGACACCAGCTCCTGTCAGAACAACCACCCTTCTCGACGATTTCAGAAGTTCCAGAAACTCCTCCATCCAAATCCCCTCTCACTCCCTCTTAGAAACATATTTTATAATACCATAAGGTCAAAATTAAGCTTGAGGAGGTGAAGGAGTTTTTTTATGAACATAGATCGCATTTTCATCGATGTTTTGCACGAAATTCACAAGCGACTGAAAAACAGCGGAGTGAATTGGGCTGTGACTGGAAGCCTTGGTTTTGCTCTTCAGGGAGTCCGTGTACATCCACATGATGTAGATATTCAGACTGACAAAGAAGGAGCTTACAGTATCGAAAGCTTATTCCCGGAATTCGTTGTTGAAAAAGTGTCATATCGCTCTTCCGAAAAGATTCGCTCATATTTTGGAGTGCTAAACATTCATGGGATAAGGGTGGAAATCATGGGAGATCTCCAAAAAAAGCTGGAAAATGGAACATGGGAACCACCCGTTGACGTAAGCAGATACAAGCGCTTTGTGGAAATCGATGGAATGGAGATACCCGTCTTATCATTGGAATATGAATACCAGGCATACCTTAAACTTGGTAGAATGGAAAAAGCTGAAATTCTGAGGAAATTCCTGAATGGTCAGAAGTAATCACAAGAAAATATAGATGAGGAGGTAGAAATCATGGAATGTGTCAGCTGCTCCGGGCTAAAGCCTCGGAGCTTGCTCAACCCTCCCGATGGAGAGGAGCATTAGGCTGGCTGACAAGCAACCCCTTGAGGCTTTCTTCCTGGGTCTTTGACAAAACTCTAAGCGCTATATTGATCGCCCCAACTATATCCGCTTGCCCTCCGTATCCACAGTTCTGGCAAACAAAGCGTTCTCCATGGTCGGGACGATTGTCCTTTGAGATAAAGCCACATACAGGACATGTTTGAGAAGTGTAACTTGGATCGACGTATTCGACTTGGATACCATAGTAGAGCTTGGCTTTGTACTCTATCTTTTTCTGGAGCGATGCGAAAGGCCACTGCTCTGCTTGACGTCTTGCTTCTTTGTCCTTGCCACGGTAGGTGATGCGATTGGAACGAATCTTGGTCAGATCTTCAAGAACAAACTTTGCCTGAGGATGAGACTGAACGATGGTCTTTGAAACAATATGTAGTACATTCTCCGTAAACCGTTTCTCCCGCCCACTGAGCTTTCGAAGCTTTCTCTTGGCGGAGCGGGTGCCTTTAGACATGAGATGAGAGCGCAGTTTGTGGTAATGAGCTTTGCGACGTTTGAATTCCTCAGGCAGGTCAACTAAATACTTCTTTCCAGTGGTCGAAGCAACAGCCAAGATATGTCTTTCACCAAGATCAACACCTACGATTCCTTTGGGTCTTTGTTCTTGAATCTCAAGCATCACCGGTACCAACAAGAAGAACGTTTTAGAAGAACGATCGTAACTCAAGATAGGATCACCAATCTTGCCTTGACGCAGGTACTCATAATGTTTGTCCCAGCCGTAGATACGAATCCACTTAAGACGGCCTTGTAGAGTTGAAATTGAAACATACACTTTTTGATTCGAAGCAAATTTGAAAGAGATTGTTCTGTTATGGGTGTACTTAGCGATCAAGGAACGCCTTTTAGGAGGTTCCTCCCAGAATTTCTTAGCAGCTT
>Ga0190361_1000406_pt1 | contig 17419 bp, 26 predicted proteins | sample 48721845_MG_FD_161273 | JGI IMG/M metagenome (GOLD analysis project Ga0190361, IMG submission 161273) | Hydrothermal vent microbial mat bacterial communities from Southern Trench, Guaymas Basin, Mexico - 4872-18-4-5_MG | ecosystem: Environmental > Aquatic > Marine > Hydrothermal vents >... | reverse complement strand
ATTCATTTAAAAGAAATCCCCATTTTTGAGAATATTTTACAGTATATATTCTATTTTTTTCAAGAATTAAATTTTGAGGATACTCTCCATAACCAAAATATTCTTCAGGAATATATTGAGCTACCTCTAATGGTAATTTTTCAATCCATTTTAACATTTAATCCTTAGCTTCCTCCTCCATGCATTCTATAAACTTCTTAACTCTTTCTCCACCTTTAAGATGAGCGGTTCTCATTTTGCAAACCTTAACAGCTTCTTTCCATTTTTTATGTCTTTCAACTATTTCAGGTCTTTCAACTTCTATAATTCCCATTTTACAATATTTATCAACCTGTTCCTGACTTAAAGCTCCAATTATACCTTTTGAATAATAAAGATTTGTTCCTTTTATATGCTCACAAGGACTATAATAAGCTTCTACCTCATCTACCACAACCCCTTCAAATTCTTCTGAATTTTCTAAATTGTTTTTTAATTCCTCAAATTTTTTTTCTTGAAAAGGAAAAGGAATACATTTGCAGACCTTTGCCATAAAACTGACCTCCTGTCAATTTTAAAAAATTATATCATTTACTTTTTAAAAAGTCAAGGAAAAATTATTGTCTTAATTCCAAAAACCTTTCTCCTATTTTATCTATCAATTCTTTTGCTTTTTCCATTTCTATAGCAAGAACTTGACTTGTTATTTCAGCTCCTTTTTCTTTCATATTTTTGCCATATTTTCTTAAAGCTTCTATTCCCCACTCTGGATGTATTTCTAAATTAGCCATTATTCCCTTTGCCATGGTATCAATAAAAGCTTCCTCATTTAACATACCATCTTGAGATGTTGATTTAGCAACCTCACTTACTAATTGAGCAAAGGCTTCCTCTACAGGCATAACACGAACTCTTTTTCTGCCTTTTCTTTTTGCTTTTTGTTCAACTTCTTCCTGTGCTTCAGGTATTTCAGAACCAGCAAACCCTTCACTTTGTTTAATTTCGGGACTACCAGATAAATTTTCTAATTGAGGAGTTTGAGCTTGAGGTATTTGTCCTTGCATAACCTGTTGTTGAAATTGTGGCATATTCATTATTTGTTGAGGATTAATTCCTTTTCTTAACATTTCTAAAGTAATCATACCACCGATATATTGTTGCATAGCTTGAACTATATAAGGACCTGCTGAGGTTAAAAGTTGAGATACTAATTCAATTAAAGTTTTAGCTGGTTGAGGTGGTGCAAATAATCCTTTTAAAGCATCAAATTTTTGCTTTGCTTCTAAAATTTGATCTATTAAATCTTTTTTTGGTTCCTCTGGTTTGCTTCTTATCTCATTTTCCATTTGCATTTGTCTTTCTCTTATTTCTTGCAAATGCTTTATCAATTCTTCTGTTTTATCCATTCCTGTAAGTCTTTTAAAAATTTCAAATTTTTCTGGTTTTTCCATTAGTTCTTCTAAAAATGATTTTTTTCTATCAAATCCTAAAAGGTCTAAAAGACTTTTTAGTTTTTCAGGACTTGAAAGCAATTCATCTAAAACTGGTTTTCTTTTTCCTTCCTCATCTATACCTAACATTCTCTGGAGAATTTTCATTTTTTCTGGACTTTCAAGAAAAGATTCAATTATATCTTTTCTTTCTCCTACCACACTTTTAATAACCTCTACAATTTTGGAAAACTTTTCTACTGGATCTTCTCCTTTAGCTGTTGAAATATCTATTAGTTTAGGAATAAGTTGACCTACTAAATCATAAAATTTCTCACTTGCTACACTTCTTTCCTGAGCTTCTTTAATTTTTAACTCAAAATCTCTCCTTGCATTTTCAAATTCTCTTGACACTTTATCAAGTTGCATTTGAAACATCATTTGAGTATTAGGATCAGGAGCTGAGTTTATATATTCTTTCAAAGTATTTATTTGTTCTTCATACATTTTCTGTATTGTTTCCCATTGTTTATTAAGAGCTTCTATATATGTTTCCCATCTCATTTTTTCAGCTTTTCTTTTTTCCTCTTCAGCTTCTTTAAGCTTTTGAAATGCTTCTTCTCTCATTTGCATAATTTCTTCATGCTCTTTAAGCTTAAGTTTTTCTTCCCGTTTAGCTTTTTCTTCTTCTGTTAATTTTTCAGCAATACTTATAGTAAATGTATCAACAGTATTGCCATCACTATCTACTGCTTCAATTATATATTCTCCACCTCCATGATCTTTAACATATTTCTTTTTAATAAACTCGTGAATATCAACTTTAACAAGGTCCTGAGCTGGTAAAGAAGAAATATAATCCCTTCCTCCTTCTTCATTTCTTTTAAAAATTTTAACTCTTGCATTAGAAGGAAGTTTACTTTGAAGTTCTGATAAAACTGCAAAATCTTTTTTGACTTCTTCTTTATTAAGTAATTTTTCAACTGGAATTTCTTTTGCTGTTACCCTTGCCATAATTAACCTCCTGTTATTTTTTTCTTTTAAAATTAAATTATTAATTATTTTTTTCAAGTCTTTACTTGATTTTCATTTTAAGTATATTAAATTAAAATTAAAATGATAGTAACCAAGCAAGCCTTTCAAAAATTTAAAGAAGTTCTTTCCTTTAAATCTCCTGCCACTTATAAAACTTACCTTTCTATTATTAATGATTTTCTTTTACAATCAAGTTTAGTTGTAAATGAAGATACAATGCTTGAATATTTAAAAAAGCAAAACCCTAATTCTGTTATGGTTGCTTATTATGCTTTAAAATTTTTCTGTAATGTAGTAGGCATTCCATTTACTATTCCTCATTTATTGGTTGCTCCTAAAGGACATATTAAAAAATGTCAGCCTGTTTTAACAAGAGAGGAAATCAAAGCTTTAATAGATGTTTCAAAAAAACATGGTGGAACCTTAGAAGAGGGCTATATGGCTCTTTTTACAATTTATGGATGTAGAAGATCAGAAGCTTATGATTTAAAACCAGAAGATATTTATGAAAAAGATGGTAATCTTTTTGTTAAAATTTATGCTAAAAAAGGTGGACAGGCAAGGGAACATCTTATTCCTGAATTTTTAAATGAGTTTTTTATTGATTTTAAAGAAACTTTAGGTAAAATAAAAAAGAAGTTTAGTGTAGAGCATTTAAATTTTATGTTTACTGAATTTTGTAAACTTGCAGGTATAACTCAAAGGAAAAGATTAAATATACATGCAATAAGAAGAGCTTTGGTTTCTGAATTAAGTATGATACCTGATTTACATCCTCTTCTTGTAAGGGATTTTTTAAGATGGAAGCCCTGGAGAGAGGATATTATGCAGGTTTATGTTAGGTATGATCCTTTAACAGTTGATAAAATCATATTTGAAAAACATCCATTTTTAGAGTTTTGGAAATAAAATGTCTAAAAAACCTTTATCAACCATTTTAGAAGCAATTGAGAAAGAAGATGAAGAAATCATAGAAATTGCTACTTCAACTGCTGAAGAGGAAATCCCTGAAGAAGAAATTCTAAAAAGAAAAAAAATTCTTTTTATAGTTTGTCCTTTCTGCGGTATGCATAGAGTTTTGAAAAAAAGAGGAACAAGTTTTATTAAAAGAGCTAAAAAAGAAAATATTGATGTTTTTGAGGACAAGCTTAAAAATGGAGAATACATAAAATCTGAAAGATCAAAATTTTATAATCCTAATAAACAAGTTACTTTTAATCTTTATAATTTTAAAGAAGAACCTTTTATAAGTATTAGAGTTTCTTTCGGGGGCAAAGGTAGAGGTGGCGTTTATGAAGTAGGTGCTTTAACAATAAAAGACATTCTTTTTTTATCCCCAGAAAAAAGAAAAAAATTTATTGAATACATAAAACAACTTAAAGAAAGGTGTGAAGAATTTTTGAATTACTTAAAAGAAATTGAAATTGAAAAATATTTTTAAAACTTTGATAAGTTCTTAGCTTAGATACTATCTATCGGTCTTAAACGCTTTTATTCAAATTTAAAAAAAAGGACTTGACTTTTTAAAAATATGTGTTATTTTACAATCAAAATAAAAAAATAATAAAAAGGAGGTGTGAAACATGGCTGGTATTTATGCAAATTTAGCTCAGTTAATGGCAAGCAGAAACATTTCTATTTCCAGAACACCTTTTAACCCTGATATTGTTGTAATTAAAAGAGCAAGCTTTCCTAAAGGTGAAGTTCCTCCTCATCTCAGACCTTACTTAATTAAACCTGGTGAGTGTAAAGGAGTAACTGGAACTGCTGTGTATAAAGGTAAAAGAATTCCTAAAGCTGCTATTTGTGTAGCTGAAAAGCATAGAAAAAGATAATTTTTATTTTGTAGCAATTTTAAATTAGCCCCCGTAAGGGGGCTTTTATTTTATTATGAAAAAATTTAAATATGAAAAGGTAACAAGATATAAATTTATTCCTCCAGATATAGTAAAAATTATTACTTATTATAGAAAAAAAGGAATTCCTACTTTAAAACAATATGCTATAAGAAAAAATTTCGGAAAATTTGCTAAACAAACTAAAGGACTAAAAGGAACCATTCAAGTTGAAGACCATCCTATCCCAAAATCTGCGTATGAAATGAAAAAAGTTACAGGTATTAAAGCTGAAGATTTGATTACTCCTGAGCTTATTAAAGAATATGAAAAAAAATTTGGAGTAAAAGTAAAAAAATTTTAACTTTCTCTTTCTAATACAGCTCTATAATATAAATTTTTAATAGTTTGTTCAAAAAATTCTCTATGTCGTTTTGAATATTTAAATTTTGAATATTCTCCACCAGCTTCTAAAACTCTTACATCTACTGTTTCAGGATAAATTTCAAAAATTATAAAAGCGAAATCTGGTTCTGCACCTCTTAACCATACTTTAAATTTCCAACCTTCTATAATGTCAACTGAAAATCCATTTATTATCAATAAACTTACAAGATTCATTAAAACTTCTTCTTCAATTTTATTAAGATTATTTTCATTTTCCATTTTCCAAATTACTCCTTTTTTGTTTTTTTTCTTCTTCCTCTCTATCATATAAAACCTTTATTTCTTCTCCACACACAGCTAAAACAACATCCTCATCAAAAAATAATTCACAAAATTGATTATTTTCATCAAGAACAAAAGGAACCTGAACTCTTTCTTTTTCATCCATAGGAATAACTCCTTTTTGTAGTAGTTCCTGTCCTTTTTCTGAATTTAAGTCTATAATTTCAATTTCTTTATCTTTGCCAGCTTTTTTAAGTATTTTTTTTACTTTTTCACAAGGCGGGCATCCTTCTAAACCTATTATTTTTATTTTTTTGTTTTCATCCATTTTTTCCCTCCTGAAAACTTAAATTTTGTATTTTTAATTTATAAAGATAATAAAACATTAATTGAACAAAATCAAGAGGAGTAAATAATTGCATAATACCGATATATTTTTGATTTTTAAAATTTTTATTTTTTTAAAATTATTTTAAATCAATTTTCAAAAATAAAATACAATATATAGCTATTTAATGATTAATTAAATAGGGATATTGAAAAAATAAAAAAATGTATTATATTAAAAAAAATGAAAAAAATAATTAGAATTTTGAAAATAACCAATTATGATTGAAAATAAAAAAGAAAAATTAAAAAATTTTAGACTTGACAAATTTTTATTTTGTGTTATATTTAAAATTGAAAATAAACATTAAGGATGTTAAAAATAAAAACTAAAGGGAGGTGAGAGAATGTATGCAGAAATTTTAAATGATAAATGTATAGAATTAATTGTAGATGCTCCGAAAGATTTACCAGAATTGGAGAAAATGAAAAAAATTTTAAAAGAAAGAGGTTTAGAAATAAAAGGCACTTATAACGCACTTTTTTTGAAAGTAGATAAGATTTATTTCATAGAAAATTTCTTGTGGTTAATAAACGAAAAACCAAAAATAGAAATTTTCCTGCAAGATAGCAGAGTTACTGTTGAGGATAAATATTACAAGAAAGAATACGAATTTACTTTTAAATAAGCAATGCCGATACTCCATAACGGGGTGTCGGCATTTTTTTATTTCTTAAGTTTACTTATAAAAAATTAAATCAAAAAGGGAGAGAGGTAAAATGCTTCAAAATCTGTTAAAACAAAATTTTATCATTATTAAACTAAAAGACTTTCAAAAACTTAACAACTTGCAAAAAGATTTTTTATGTAATTTTTTTTAATATCAAAGAACATGAATTTTTAAACAATTGTTTAATTTTAGAGAAAAAACAAAAATTTATTAAACTCAAAAATTTTTATTTTTGTTATTGACAATTTTTGATTTTGTGTTATAATTAAAATTAAAAATTAAAAGGAGGTAGAAAATGAAAAGAAATAAACCTTCTAAACATGCTTTAGCTGCTAAAATGATAAAACAAATTTTAAAAAAACATTTTCCTAAAATTAAATTTAATATTCGTTCAAGATCTTATAGTGGAGGAAGCTCAGTTCATATTAAATGGATTGATGGACCTTCTGAATCTGAAGTAAGAAAATTAGTAAAAGATTTTGAATATGGATATTTTGATGGCATGACAGATACTTATATAGTTGATAATTATAGAGAAGATATACCACAAGTGAAATATGTTCTCCTTGAAAGAAGATTTTCAGATAAAGCTATTTTAGAAGCTATTAAAAAATATGGTTTTAGAAATGTTAAAAAAGAAGATTTAGATAGAACAAATAAAAAATTATTTGAACAATTTAAAGCTTGGACTTTAAGAGAATTAGGATGGCGTGAACTATATGATAAAAGTTTATTACAAAAATAAATTTTAATTTTACATTTTTAAAATTATTTAAAAAAAATCATATTAAGGAGGTATAAAATGGCTTGGTTAATATGCTGGAAAGCTTACAAAAAATTATGCAGAGGTCAAAAATGTAGTTGTTATAAACCCCACAAAGTTGATTTAAGAAAAAAAGAGAATAGATGGCATTTATATCCCAATCCAAATTTACATCCATTTGATCCTTGTCGTGGCGCTTATGATATTATCATTAGTAAAAAAGAAGCTAAAAAATTGTTAAAAGAATTAGAAAAAAATAAATAAAAATTTAAAAATTAAAAACATTTTTTTTATTTTTAAAAATTTTAAATCTTGACAAATTTAAAATTTGTGTTATAATAAATATGTTAAATAAAAAATAAAAAAAAGGGAGGTAAAAATGGAAAGACTTGCTTTGCTCGATCCAATAACTAAAGAAATTATTGCTATTGTTTCATTAAAACCAAAAACATTTAAAACAGGAAGCAGAGGATTTAACATTTGTGAAAAGGTTTATTTAAGCGGTAAGAAATATCAATTTATTGGATATTTAGTCGAAATTGGTTCCAAACCAAAAGGAGGGAAATAATGTTAAACTCTTATTTTTTAGAGAGAGAGGAAATTTTAGATTCTCTTTATATTTCTTTAATTTCTAAACAGCATTGCTTTTTATTGGGTCCTCCAGGGACCGCTAAATCATTAATGATTTCCTCAATTTGTAAGTCAATTGAAGGAGCTAAATATTTTCAATATTTATTAACAAAATTTACTACCCCAGAAGAAATTTTTGGTCCTTTTTCATTGCAGGAATTAGAAAAGGGAAATTATTTAAGAATTACCAAAAATAAATTACCAGAGGCTCATATTGTATTTTTGGATGAGGTTTTTAAAGCCTCATCAGCTATTTTAAACTCATTATTAACAATTATGCAGGAAAGAATTTTCTTTAATAATTCCGACCCAATTAAAGTTCCTTTAATTTCTTTATTTGGAGCAAGTAATGAATTGCCACAGGGAGAAGAATTGCAGGCGCTATATGATAGATTTTTAATCAGGCTTGATGTTAATTATATTTCTGAAGATTCAAATTTTATTGAACTGCTTAAATTGCCTGATGAGGTAAAAATTGAAAAAGTTATGACTATTGATGATCTATTTCAGCTTCAGGAAAATTGTAAAAAAGTAAAAATTTCAGATGTTATTATTGAAACAATTCTAAAAATCAAAAAAGAATTATTAAAAGAGGGAATTATTGCAAGTGATAGAAGATGGAAATTAAGTTTAAATGTATTGAAAGCAAAGGCAATTTGGGAAAATAAAGATGAGGTTGAAATTGAAGATTTAACATTTTTAACAAATTGCTTATGGTCAGAACCTCAGCAAAAAAGAATTATTGTTAAAGTCATTACCAACATTGCTTCCCCATTTGAATCAAGAGCAATTGAGATATACGATTTAGCTAAAGAAATTTATGATAACGCAATTAAAGAAAATTCTCCTGAAGCAGGAATTGAAGCTAATAAAAAAATAAAAAATTTAATTGAGGAACTTTATGAATTAAAAGAAAAACATTATACCAAAAAAATTGAAGAAATTTTTATTAAAGTTCAAGAATTTCAAAAAGAAATTATTAAATCCTGTTTAGGGGTTGAATTATGATTATGAAAGTTTTTCAAAATAAGAAAAATTATTTTGTTATTAAGCATGATTCTTATGATTTATTTTCATTTAAAAATATTAAGGAAAATTCAGAAGATTTAACAAAAATTGAGCAGGAAAATTTAGAAAATTATCCTACAATTTCTTATTTATTACAGGATATTTATTCCTGTTTTTATAAAATTAAACCTAAATTTTCTAAAAAAATTGATAGTGTTGTGGAAATTAATAAAGCCTTAATTGAAGAAATGATTAAAACAAAAGAATATAAACAATTGCACCAATTGACCAAATTAGATGAATTTAGTTCAGCAATTGCTACTCTTAAATTTGCTCAAAAATTTTTAAAGCAATTAACTGAAGAACAAAAAGAAGAAATTAAAAATATGTATTTATTACAAAATGAAATTAATAATTTACAAAGTGAAATTGATAGCCTTAAAGATTTGCTTAAAAAAATTCCTAAAGGAAAAAATATTAAACAAAGAAAACAAATTGGTAAAAAAATTAAGGAAAATTTAGCTAAGTTAAAAAAATTAGAAGGTCAAATTAAAAAAATAGATTTTAAAAAAGGAGATTTAAGAAGAATTGCAAGAAAGTTTTGTGATTCAGCAAGAAAAGATTTAGAAGAAACACAAGACTTGCTTGATTGGGGAATTGATCCAGGACATTTACAAAAATTACCAGTTGAGGAAAAAATTAGAATTGCAAATTTAATTCAAAATAATTCAAAACTAAAAAAAATTGCTCAAATTGCTGGCAGATTTCAAAGGTTAGCAATTTATAAGCAGGAAACAAAAGTTAAGCATGGATTAGACGAAATTGTAAATATTACAATAGGAAATGATTTAAGTAAAATTTTACCTTCTGAACTTTTGTTATTAAGTAATTTTAAAACGAAACCAATTTTTTATAAAAAATTTCTTGAAGGGCAATTATTACAGTATAGATTTGAGGGAATTGAGAAAAGAGCTAAAGGACCTGTCGTTTGTTGTGTAGATAATTCGGGTTCAATGACAGAATATTTTGGTTCGATTACAAGGGAAATTTGGAGTAAATCATTTATGCTTGGATTATTAACCATTGCTAAAAAACAGGGTAGAAATTTTGCAATAATTTATTTTGGTTCTAAAAATGAATTACAGCAATTTAGCTTTGAAAATAAAAATTATCCAGACCCTAAAAAATTGATAGAAATTTTATCATTTTTCTTTGATGGAGGAACAGATTTTGAAACACCTTTAAATTGTGCTATTTCTTATATTGAAAAACAACCAAATTTCAAAGATGCTGATATTATTTTTATTACAGATGGGGAGTGTCAAGTAAGTTCTGAATTTTTAGAAAATTTTAAAAAGAAAAAGAAAAATTTAAATTTCAAAGTTTATTCAATCTTAATTGGGTATGCTAAAAATACATTAGAAGATTTTAGTGATGAGGTTTTTATTTTAGAAGATTTATTCAATGAAAATGAAATAATTGATAGAATTTATCAAATATAAAGTTTTGGAGGTTTTATGGTAGTAGAAAAAATAAAAAAATATATTGAGGATCTTGAAAATCAAGAAATTTATTCAATTACATTACCTACTTTTCATGTTTTAATTGAGGAAAATAAGGAAATTTATAAAATTCATAAAATTGATGGCAATTGTAATTTTAACATTGTTTCAGGAATATTTTTAACAATTGAAAATTATCCTGGCAGAAATAGAGGATTTTCAGCTTATTTTAGCTGCAGGCTTCCATTTGAACTTGATATTAAAGAAAATTTAGAAGGGTTGAAATATTTAGGTAAAAAACTTCATTTTTATATAAATAAAGATGATTTAGAAAATGAAAATATTTTAAATGAAAAACTTAAAAAATTTTGTCAATTAATTTTGGCTTTTATTTATTTGTATAAAAAAGAGGTTAAAAATGAATAATGGATATAGAAAAATTTGTTATGAAGAAGTTAAAATTTTAAAAAATTTAGATTTATCATTTAAAGAAATTAGTAAAATTTTAAATGTTCCTTTGTATGTAGTTTCAAGGATTTATAAAAAAGGTCCTGGTTATTGTGAAAAAATTGGTAATAAAAAGAAATTAAAAGAAAAAATTGTTTTTCCCATTTGGAAAAATGTTTCTCCTCATGTTTTATACAATATAATTCCTGCAATAATTTATAAGTATTATGGTTCCACAATTTTATCTGAAATATTAATAGATTTTGTGCTTGATTGGTTATATTCAAGAGAGGTTTTATATCAACCTAAAAAGAAAATAGATAATTTTGATGCTTTTGCTTTAAAAATGGCAAAAAGAATAATTGTAAATTTTAATAAGCATTTATCAAAATATGATAAATTAAAATTAAAAGAATTAAAAAAAAGAAAAAAGGAGAAAGTAAAGTTATGGGAACAATCTTTGGGAATTTAGACACTGGAGAAGTTAAGGAAAGACATTTAAGAGGGTGGAGACCTAAAAAAGGAGAAAGATGGATTGAATTATATCATATTGACTGGAGATATTTTAGAGGAACTTATCCTGATTATCATTCTGCATTTTGTAATTCCTGTTTAGTTTATCATTTTTATGATTTAAATTCTGATGATAAAAAAGTAAAATATTTACTTCAAAAGCGGTTTTTAGATTGTAAATTTAGTAAATTTCTATATGATGAGATTTTAAAAATTTTTCATAAATATAGTAATCAATATAAACTTCCTTTTTCTAAAACTTTTTATGAATTGTCAAATAAACTAAAACAAATTTTAAATGAAAACAATTTAAATAAAGACAGGCTTTTAAATTTAATAGAAAATTTTTTAAAAGATTATGCAAAACAAATAAAAGAGAAAAAAAGACAAAAAAGGCAAAAATATTATTTAAAATTAAAAAAAGAATTTGAAAACGAAAAAGAAGTAGCCAAAATTTATGCTAAATTTTTTAGAAAAAAATTTAAAATTAAATGTAGAGTTAAAAAATTTTGTTATTTTTATTTTCCAGATTTAGCGCCACATCTTTATTTTGAAAAAGCTGAAAATATTAATGAAAATTGTTGGGGATTATATTTTAATAATAAATTAATAGCTATTTTAAAATCTAAAAATGGAATTTCTGAAATTATTCAAATAAACAAAACAAAGGAGGAATAAAAATGAACTTTAATGATCTTGAAAGGTCTTTAGAAAATCTAAAAAATTTAGAAGATAGTATATATTCAATACTTGATAATTATGAAGAAAATATTCAAAAAATTGTTAATGAGATTAGGGAAAAATTCTTTAGTAAAATTGAAAATATTGAACATAAATTACAGCTTTCAATTATAGTTGAGGAAGCAATTGCTAATTATTTTGCTAACTTATTAAGAAGTGATTTTTTAGAATTTGTTGTTGAAGATTTAAGAAAAAAAGAAAAAATCAATTAATTTTTTAGAAATTTTAAAAATGTTTAAGAATTTTAATTATAATTCTTTTTATTTGTTTTTTATTTTATTTATTTTTTGATTTTAAATCTTGACAAATTTTGATTTTGTGTTATAATAATAAAAACCTAAAGGAGGCAAAAATGAAAAAAATAAATCAAAATAATCAAGTTCCTATTTTAGGTAAAATTTGTTGGTGGAATTTAAAAGATGTCAAAATTGATAGAATTTCATTAGAAAACTTATTTGATTCATATAATCTTGATAAAAAATTTTTGCCTCCTATTGTAAGTGGTAGAAAAGCATTTATGCGGACTTTAAAAGAAATTCAAAAATCTAATTTAGTTAGAAAAATTAAAGAGGATGAAAAATATATTATTTTTGGAATTATTAAAGAAGAAGTTGATCCAGAAAACATTAAATTAGAATTTGAAACACAGGATATTATCTTTTTTGATAAGGAAAATAAAGAAGTTTTTCTTAAATTGAATAAATTAAATCTTGATGATATTAAAGACCTTCTTAACTATTTTCAAATTATTTATATCGCTGAAGATATTCGTAAAGTTATAACACGATTCTTGAATTATCTTAATGCAGTTCTATTAAGAAAAACAGGAGGAATTTATTTTGTTCCCAAAAATTATGCTGTAGAGCTTGAAAAAATATCAGGAGTAATAAATAACATTGGAAATAGTGAATTTTATGAACTTGATATAGTCGATTCGGAGGCTACTAAAAAACAAGCGATAAAACTTATTAAATCTGAATTAGAAGAAAATTTAAAAAAAGAAGCTGAAAATTTAGAAACATTATTAGATAATCCAGAAGTTAAAACTTCAAGTTTATCCAAGGCAATAGAAAGGTATAAAAATGCTAAAGAGAAATTAGAAATGTATAAAAATTTATTGCAATTTGCTGCTGATGATATAGAGCAAGAATTAAATGAAACAGAAAAAAGAATAAAAGATAAATTAGTAGGACAATTAAAAAAATTTAAATAAAAAATTAAAAAGGAGAAAAACTTAATGAAAAATTTAATGAAAAGAAATGTTGAAAAGGAATTTTTAAATTTTATTATTTATTTCTTATTTTTATTTTTCCTGATTTCAATCTGGACACATTATAAAGACCCAGAAGGATTTTCTTTATTGGGAAAATTTGTCAATTTGATTATTTCAATTTTAAGGTAAAATAAAAAGAAAAAAGGAGGGTGGTTTTATGAGAAGGGGAGAAAAATGGTTAGATGATTTAGAATATTTTCATATCACTGAAGCTGGAACAGCTTTAGCTCACTTATATTTACATATTCAAAATTTAGCAAGAATTTTTCCTGATTATAAAGAATTAAAAAACATGCTTGAAAATTTTAATCAAAAATTTAAAGAAAAATATAATGAAGTGGTAAGTGTAGAAGAGGAGTAAAAAATGGTTAAAAAAATAATAAGCCATCTACCTCCACGCCATTTAGATGATTGGCTTGCAATTTGTATATTGCTTTTAAAATATCCAAAAGCTCAAGTAGAATATATCCACCCTCAACAAGTTCCTGAGAAATATTTAAAAGATCCAGAAATTATTTTAGTTGATGTAGGAAGTGTTTTTGAACCAAGATTGAAAAATTATGATCATCACCAAGATTTAACCTTGCCTTGCTCATTAGTTCTTGTCTTATGTTATGAACTAAATTTTGATATAGAAAAAATAAGTTTGCCTTTTCTTTTAGCAATTGATTTAATTGACAGAAAAGGATTTAAATACGCTTCAGAAAAATTGAAAATTTCACCTTTAAAAGAAATTGACGAAATGAGAAGGTTAATTTTAATGTCTAAACCAAACGAACTTGCAGGAATGTTTTTATTAGAACTTATTGATAAACAAGAGCTTTTAAATTTTAATGAATTTATCAAAGTTTTATATACTTATCTTGATAAAAGAGGATTATTGGAGGAAGCTAAAAGAAAAGTTAAAGAAGAAAAAAAAGAGTTTGAAAGAAAATTAAAAAATATAACGGTTTTAGAATTTAAAACAAATTTAGGAAATTTAAAAGTAGGAATGTCTTATGAAACTTTAGCGCCACGACATTTTGAGGTTTTTAATACTTTAGATTTGGATATTTTAATTGAAAGAAACTCAATGAACCCTCAACACACAAGTGTTATAAAAAATACTACAAAAGAAATAAGTAAAAAAATTGATTTATATAAATTAAAAGAAAAGTTCCCTGTAATTTTTATCCATCCTGCTGGTTTTATTGCAGTAATAGATGAACCAATTAACGAAGTTGACATAAAAGGAGTAATAGCATGTTTGACATAATTTCCTGGTTTGCCCCACTTTTAAATCTTTTGGGGCTCTATCTTGCAGTTTTAAAAAAAAGAAGCTTTTCTTGTATTCACAATAGCAAATGTTTACTGGTTTATCTACCATATTATTTATAAAAGCTATCATTTTTGTCCTGTTTTGGTTCTTTATCAAGTTATGAACACTTGGGGATATTTAAAATGGAAGAAAGAAGAAAATATTTCAAAATTCAATTAAAAAATTTTGCCAAGTCTTGACAATTTTCAAAAATGTGTTATAATAAAAATAAAAATAAAAATAAAAAGGATTAAAATTGAAAAAAGAATTAATACTTTTAACAATACTTTATATAGCAATATTATCTATTTTTTATGGAATAATAACCTTTATTGGCATTTTAGTATTAAATTTATTATTAAAATTAAATATTCCTTATAATTGGAAAACTATTTTAGCTGGAATAATTATTTTATTTCTTTTAAAATATGCTATTTCATTTCCAGATGATTAAAAAATTATAAAAATGCTCAAAATTCCTATTACACAAAATTATCTTAACAAAATTATCAAAATTAAAGAAGATGATCTTTTTATATATGTCTCTTTTCCCTACCATCCCGATCTTGTAGAAAAAGCCAAATCTATCTTCCCACATAAATATATCATAGCTGAAAAATGCTGGTTATACCCTGCTCTCATAAGAGAAGAAGTTTATGAAAAATTTGGATTATACTATCCTCCTAAACCAAGTGAAGCCAATTTTGTTATTGATAAACCTTTTCCTCCATATTTATATAACTACCAAATTGAGTGTTTAAAATTAATGAGACAATATCCTAAATTTGGACTGTATTTGTCTATGGGGCTTGGGAAAACCCTTATTTGCACAATATTTTTAAAATATAAAAAATGTAAAACTCTTATAGTTGCTCCTTTATCAACCTTAGAACCTGTATGGAAATATCATTTTAAAAAATTTGCTCCTGAGCTTAAAGTTTATAACCTTCACCCAATTCCTAAAAGATTAAGAAAAACTTTAATCAAACATGATGATGGAATACATATAATCAATTATGAAGGTTTTAGAATTCATTTTGATGATATTATAAATGCAGGTTATAAATGTCTTATAATAGATGAAAGCAGTAAATTAAAATCATTTAAACATTTTTCAAAGAAAAGTGAAAAAGAAAAAAAATCAAGTTCAGGTGGCGCCCAAGTTGCTCAAAAACTTATAAGAATGGCTCAACAAACAGAATCGGTCTATCTTTTATCAGGAAATCCATGTCCTAATTCAAAATTGGAGTTCTTTGCTCAGGCTCATGCTATAGCTCCAGGGCTTCTTGGCTGGAATTATTATCAATTCAGAAATAGATATTTTTATAAAAAAGGAAAATGGGAATGGGTTGAAAAGAAAGAAACACAGGAAGAATTAATTAATAGACTTAAAAAAATAGCTATTTTCATTAAAAAAGAAGATGTTTTAGATGATCTTCCTGAAAAAATCTTTATTGAAAGAGAAGTAGAAATGAGTAAAGAGCAGTGGAAATATTATGATGAGCTTAGAAATTATTTAAGAGTTCAAATTGGAGATGTAGAAATTTTAACACCTACAATTTTACAGCAAATAATGAAGCTAAGACAAATAACAAGCGGATTTGTTTATTCAAAAGATAAAAAATCTATAGTTTTCTCTAATACTAAATTTAAAGCATTAGAAGAAGTTTTAGAAGAAATTCCTCAGCAATATCAGGTTGTTATTTGGTGTTTTTTTAGGGAAGAAATAAAAGTTTTAAATAAGCTTTTAGAAAGTTCAGTAGCTATTTATGGAGAAACACCAGTTGAAGAAAGAAATAAAATTTTAAACGAATTTTTAAATAACAAATATAGATTTTTAATAGCCCATCCAGCATCATTGGGACATGGAATTAACTTAACAAATTGTTCTTATGCAATTTATTATAGTTTAGATTGGAGCGCAGAATTATGGTCCCAATCTCAGGATAGAATACATAGAATAGGGCAGAAAAGAAACTGCACTTATATTTCACTTCTTTGTAAAGATACAATAGATGAGATTATTTATGCAAGGTTGCAAAAGAAAATTGAAGGATCAAGGGAAATTCTTGAGCATTTGAAAATACCAATTAAAAAGAAAAAATTAAAAAAAGGAGGTAATTAAAATGGATTTCAGTAAACAATATATAATAATGTGTAAAGAGGCAAAAGAAATACAAAAAATATATCAAAATATTTTAAAAAAAGAAGATAATAAAATTGATAACATTTTAGAAGGTTGGTATGTTTATGATAGTAGGAATGTAATTTTATTACATAATAATGAATTTTTTATTTCAGATTTTAAAGATAAGTTAAAAGAATATATTTGGTTGCCAAGACAGGATCAATTACAAGACTTGACTGAATGGATAGTTGAAGAATTTTGCAAATGGTATAAATCTCCTTATAAATATGAAATTAATCGCATTCATGGAGGATTTAAAGAAATTTATCCTAACCGAATCTTTTTTTCTATGGAACAATTAACTTTTGCTTATGTTATGTACAAAAAATATAATAAAATTTGGGATGACATAAAAAGAAAATGGATTAAAGAAGAAAACTAAAATTTTAAAGAAAGTAAATATAGTTTAAATTTTTATTAAAAGTATTTAAAATTATTTAAAAAAAAGAAAAAAAATGAAACTAACAAGAGTTTTTAAAATACCTTATAGAAAAGACTTAATTGAACTTTTTAAAACCTCAAAAGAACTATATAACCAAGCTCTTTTTTTAATTAAAAACCATTACAAAGAAACTAAAAAAACTTTAAATTACCCTGCTCTTTATAAAATTATCAGAAATGACTACCCAGACCTTTATAAATCTTTACCTTCTCAAACAGCTCAACAAATTTTAAAACTTGCTGTTCAGGATGTAAAAAGTTTTGTAAAAAAACTCAAAAAGAAAGAAAAAACAAGTTTTCCTTTTTTTAAAAAAAATCTAAATCTTTTAATTTTTACCAATCAAAATTCTAAAATCACTCATAATGGTAAAATAAAACTTAGTAAAATTTCTCAACCAATTATTATCCCTAAAAAAGTTTATACAGCAGATCTTAAAAATTTTCAGCAAATAAGACTAATTCCTAAACAAAATTATATACAGGTTGATGTAGTTTACAATAAAGATTGCGAAAATAAAGATCTTGATTATAACCTTTATGCCTCTATTGATCTTGGAATTAATAACTTAATAGCCTTAATTACAAATACAAATATCAACCCTATTCTTAT
>Ga0190361_1000405_pt1 | contig 17473 bp, 17 predicted proteins | sample 48721845_MG_FD_161273 | JGI IMG/M metagenome (GOLD analysis project Ga0190361, IMG submission 161273) | Hydrothermal vent microbial mat bacterial communities from Southern Trench, Guaymas Basin, Mexico - 4872-18-4-5_MG | ecosystem: Environmental > Aquatic > Marine > Hydrothermal vents >... | reverse complement strand
ATATGCCTTCCGTTTTGTAAAAAGACAGAGGGAGGAGTTTAGAAGATTGGGGGTTTTTGCTCACTGGGAAAGCCCTTATCTCACCATGGATTATGATTATGAGAGCGAGATTGTTAGATATTTTGGTAATCTTGCCAAAAAAGGTTATATCCACAGGAGAATGAAGCCAATTTACTGGTGTTTTAATTGTCAGACAGCTCTGGCTGAAGCAGAGATAGAATACAAAACCAAAAAGTCTCCCTCCATCTACGTGAAGTTTTTACTTACAGATAAAATACCCGGAGTTAATTTTGAAGGATCTTTTTATGTTCTTATATGGACCACAACCCCCTGGACTCTTCCTGCAAATTTAGCAGTAGCTGTTCATCCTGAGCTGGAGTATATTCTTGTTAAAAAAGAGGGGGAAGAGGAAGCTTTTGTTATGGCAAAAGACTCCTTAAAGAATATAAGTGAAGAAGCAGGCAAATGGAAGGTTATTGCAGATTTCAAGGGGAAAGCACTTGAGGGTGTCAGATACAGAAGACCCTATTTAGAAGGAGAAGGGAAGATTTTACTTGCTGATTTTGTTGATCCAGAAGAGGGAACAGGTTGTGTTCATATTGCTCCTGGACATGGAGAAGAGGACTATTTTTTAGGTCTTGAAAATGGCCTTCCTGTTTTTTCACCGGTGGATGATGAAGGGAAGTTTACAGATGAGGTGAAGAATTTAAAGGGAATACAAGTTTTTGAAGCCAATAGTTTGATTGAAGAAGAGCTTGAGAAAAGAGGCTCCCTTTTTAGTAAAGGAGAACTGGAGCATTCTTATCCTCACTGTTGGAGGTGTGGAAAGCCCGTTATTTTCCGTGCAACTCCTCAGTGGTTTTTAATTGTTGACAAGAATAACCTGAGAAAGAAAGCCTTAGAGTCAGTACTTTCAAAGGTGAAATGGATTCCTCTCTCTTCAAAAAGCAGAATGGAAAGCATGCTTAAAGAGCGTCCTGACTGGTGCTTGTCCCGTCAGAGATACTGGGGAGTAGGTATCCCGGTTGTATATTGTGATTCTTGCAAAAAGCCCATTTTGAATGAGGAGATTATAAATCGTGTTGCAGATAAGATAGCCAGAAGAGGTTCTGATGTGTGGTTTGAGGAGGATGTGTATTTTTTTATCCCCGAAGGGTTTAAATGTCCTTATTGTGGTTCAGAAAAATTCAGGAAGGAGCAGGACATACTGGATGTATGGTTTGAATCTGGCATATCGCATCAAGTAGTGCTTGTTAAAAGAATGGGCTTAAAAAGCCCTGCAGACCTTTACCTTGAAGGATCAGACCAGCACCGAGGGTGGTTTCAAACTTCCCTTTTAACTTCTGTGGCTTTAAAGGATGTTCCTCCTTACAGAGAAGTTCTCACGCATGGCTTTATTGTTGATGCACAGGGCAGAAAGATGTCCAAATCTTTGGGCAATGTGGTTGATCCGCAGGAGGTTATAAAAAAATATGGCGCAGAAATTTTAAGGCTTTGGTCAGCAATTGAGGATTATAGCGAGGATATCAGGATATCTGATGATATAATTGAGTATGCGGTAGACATTTACAGGAAAATAAGAAATTCTTATAGGTTCATACTCGGGAATCTTTTTGATTTTTCACCCCTGAAAGATAAAGTGGATTATAAAGAGCTTCGCCAGGTAGACAGATGGATTTTGTGTAAGCTTCAGAGATTAATTGAGGAGGTTACCTCTTTATATGATAATTTTAGATTCCATGAGGTTATTCAGCGTTTGCATAAGTTTGCTAACAACTATTTAAGTGCCTTTTATTTTGATATACTGAAAGATAGATTATATACTTTCACGCCGACCTCTGTTGAGCGACGAGCTGCTCAAACAGTTTTATATCTTATTTTAAAGTCTCTTGTGAAACTCACCTCTCCTGTTTTGTCCTTCACAGCCGAGGAAGTATGGAGTTATATAAACAAAATGGGCGAGGAAAAAGAGGAAAGTGTTTTCCTCTCCTCCTGGCCCGAAGTTAACCCTGAATTTATTGATATGGAGCTGGAAGAAAAATGGGAGATAATAATCAACCTGAGGGAAGAGGTGTTGAAGAAAATGGAAGAAGCTCGTCAGCAGAAGAAGATATCCTCTTCACTTGATGCTAAATTGAGTATTAAACTTCCTCAGAAGGAATTTGATATATTAAACGAATTGGGTGAAGAGGCTTTAAAAGAGGTTTTTATTGTTTCCCAGATTGAACTTGACTCTTCCTCCGCTGTGGAAATAAAAGTTGACAGAGCAAAAGGGAAGAAATGTGATAGGTGCTGGAGTTACAGTGAAAGGGTAGGGGAGAATAAGAACCATCCCTCCCTTTGTGAAAAATGCTGGAAGGTGGTAGAAGAAATTGGTTTGCACGAAAAAGTCAGCTGAACATCACAGAATACTGGTAGAAAAAGGTGGGAGAAGACTTGATGTTTTTCTAAAAGAACACTTTTCAAATTTTTCTCGCAGCTTTATTAAGAAGCTAATTGGACAGGGAAGAATAACTGTAAATAGTAAAGTAGAAAAACCTTCCTACTTACTTAAAAGAGGGGATAGTATAGAAGTTGTAGTTCCTTGTGAAGAGGAACTATCCGTTGTTGCTGAACCTATTGAGCTAAATATTATATTTGAAGATGAGCATCTTATTGTTGTTAATAAACCTTCAGGGATGACGGTTCACCCTGTGTATTTAGGACAAAAAGGGACGCTGGTTAATGCTCTTTTATATTATACAAAAAATCTGTCTCAGCTGGGAGGACCACTTCGTCCAGGGATTGTTCATAGACTTGACAAAGACACATCAGGAATAATGGTAGTGGCTAAAACCGATGTTTCTCACCTTGCCCTGGCGATGCAGTTCAGAAAAAGAGAAGTTGAGAAAAGGTATCTTGCTCTTGTGAGAGGAAAGCCTTCAAAACCTCAAGGTATTATAGATGTGAAAATAGGCAGGAAGAAAAAAGGGGGGATAAAAAGAGTTATAGAGGGGGAACGTGCAAGGGAGGCTGTGACTTCCTATAAGGTATTGAAAAATTGGAAAAAGTGGAGTTTGCTTGAAGTTCATCCCCTTACAGGTAGAACTCATCAGATAAGAGTTCATTTGAAGATGTTAAATTGCTTTCTAATTGGAGATAGGCTTTACGGAGGGAAACTGGCAAGGGATTTTCCTGTAAAGGTAGAGCGAGCTATGCTGCATTCCAGAATCTTGGGATTTTTTCATCCTATAAAGAAAGAGTGGATGAGGTTTGAGGCTCCTCTGCCTCAGGATATGAAAGAGATAATAGATTATTTGGAGAGAGAGTATGGATCTAAAAAATAAGGTGGCCATAATTACAGGTGGTGTCCGGGGAATTGGTAGGGCTATATCTCAGAGATTTATTGACCTTGGTGCGAGAGTTGCTATTTTTGATGTTTCTGAAGGTGAATTGAAAGAAGAAGATGAAACTCACCTTTTTTTCTTTTTAAAAGTTGATGTCACAAATCTGAAAGAAGTAGAGAATGGTGTAAAGAAGGTAATTGACAAATTTTCCCGGATTGATATATTGGTCAACAATGCCGGTATCACTCAGGACAAGCTTATACTCAGGATGAGCGAAGAAGACTGGGACAGGGTAATGAGTGTAAACCTAAAAGGTGCTTTTAATTGTATAAAGGCAGTTTCTCCTTTTATGATGCGACAAAGAACAGGCAGAATTATTAATGTCTCCTCCATAATAGGGTTGAGAGGAAATATAGGACAGGCAAATTATGCAGCTTCCAAGGCCGGATTGATAGGTCTTACTAAATCAGCTGCCAGAGAGTTTGCAAAAAGACAGATTACAGTTAATGCAATAGCTCCTGGTTTTATCCAGACAAAAATGACTGAGAGGTTGATAGAAAGTGGAAAGGCAAAAGAAATGATTTCTCAGATTCCCTTAGGCAGAACTGGCAGACCAGAAGAGGTTGCCTCGCTTGTTGCTTATCTTGCTTCAGATGAGGCTTCCTATATTACGGGTGAAGTGATAAGAGTAGATGGGGGTCTTAGTATGTGATTTTAACCGTTTTGATTTTGAAAGATAAGTTCAAAAATCTGTTAAAAAGAAAAATAGGGAGGATGAAAGGATGACAAGAGAAGAAATTTTGAAAAAAGTAAAAAAAATAGCAAGTGAACAGTTAGGTGTTGAAGAATCCCAAATAACCATGGATGCAAAGTTTGTAGATGATCTGGGAGCGGATTCTCTTGATACTGTGGAGCTTGTTATGGCTTTGGAAGAAGAATTTGGAATAGAGATTTCCGATGAGGAGGCAGAGAAGTTAACAGATGTGAAAAAGGTGGTTGACTATATAGAGGAGCATTTAAAAGAGAATCAATAATCATTGTAAAAATAGAAAATGAATAAAAGACGCGTGGTTGTAACAGGGGTTGGAGTTGTAAGTCCTGTGGGTATTGGTATAAAAGATTTTGGAGAGGGAATTTTTTCCGGGAGAAATGGTATAAGGAGAATAACTCGCTTTGATCCTTCCGAATTTCGCTCTCAAATAGGAGGAGAAGTGGATATAAAAGTAGAAGACTACCTTTCTCCTAAGGAAATAAAGAGAATGGATAGATTCACACAACTTGGGATGATAGCAGCGAAAGAGGCTATTGAAGGAGCTGGTATAGACGTAGATAAAGAAAATCCTGAGAGAATAGGAGTTGTTGTTGGTTCAGGAGTTGGAGGCCTTCAGACCATTGAGAGAGAGGAAAAGGTTTTGCTGGAAAAGGGTCCACAAAAGGTTAGTCCCTTTCTTGTTCCCATGCTAATAACAGATATAGCCTCTGCTTACATTGCCATAAAGTATGGTTTCATGGGGCCAAACCTTTCCATCTCTACAGCATGTGCTACAGGAACTCACGCAATAGGAGAGGCTTTTAAAATGGTTCAAAGAGGAGATGCTGACATTGTGGTCACAGGAGGAACAGAGGCGGCAATTACTCCTCTTGGTCTTGCTGGGTTTTGTTCGATGAGAGCACTTTCTACGAGGAATGACGAACCTCACAAGGCTTCCCGTCCTTTCGATAGAGAAAGAGACGGGTTTGTTATAGGAGAGGGAGCGGGAATTCTGGTGCTTGAAGAAATGGAAAGAGCCAAAAAAAGAGGTGCCAAAATATGGGCTGAAATAGCAGGATTTGGAATGAGCTGCGATGCTTACCATATTACCCAACCTGTAGAGGATGGAAGAGGAATTAAGGTTGCAATGAAAAAGGCTTTAGAAGATGCACAGGTTAATCCAGATGAAGTGAATTACATTAATGCTCATGGGACCTCTACTCCTCTTAACGATAAGGTGGAAACCAAGGCAATAAAGAGTCTTTTTGGGAAGCAGGCTTATAATATCCCTGTTAGCTCCACCAAATCTATGACAGGGCATCTGTTGGGAGCTACAGGTGGGGTGGAAGCTATTGTTTGTATTCTGGCTATTCAGCAAAAAATAGTACCACCAACCATAAATTACGAATTCCCTGATCCAGAATGCGATCTTGACTATGTGCCTAATGAGGCCCGGGAAGCGGAGGTTAATATTGCTATTTCAAATTCAATGGGTTTTGGTGGGCATAATGCAACTTTGGTAGTTAGAAAGTTTGAGTAATTTTTTAATAAACTGTAATCCATGATAGATTCATCTCGTGTCAGAGCTTTGGAAAATTTTCAGGAAGTAATAGGTATAAGATGGAGAAATGTAGAGCTTCTTAACCAGGCGTTGACTCATTCCTCTTATGCGAAACCTCCCTCTCAAAAAGTTCCTGATAATGAAAGGATGGAGTTTTTAGGTGATGCTGTCCTGGAATTTGTAATAGCAGATTATCTTTTTCGAAGGTTTTCCTATCTTGATGAAGGGGCTCTCTCTCGAATGAGAAGTGCTGTTGTCTCTGAGGAAAATCTTGCCCATCATGCTCGTAAAATAGGACTTGGTGATTATCTTCTTGTGGGAAAAGATCAGGAGGAGATTCGTTTTCAGGATGCTATCTTAGCTGATACTTACGAGGCAGTAATTGGTTCTCTCTATCTTGATAGGGGGTTGAGAGTTACAAAGAGATTTATATTGAATTTTTTTATAAAAGAAGAAAATCTTCTCGCAAAGACCAAAGACTACAAATCTCTGCTTCAGGAATACTCCCAGTCAATTTATAAAAAGCTTCCTTATTACAAAGTGGTCCAGGAGGAGGGACCCGACCATAAAAAAATGTTTAGGGTAAGAGTTGAGATAAACGGAAAAATTTTAGGAGAAGGGTGGGGAAGAAGCAAAAAGAAGGCAGAAAAAATGGCAGCGGAAAAGGCATGGGAGAAGTTAAATATAGAGGAGATTTGAATGAATTCCTCTCTTATTGTAAGTGCTTCTGGTGTGAGAGGGATAGTGGGAGAAGGATTGAATCCGGAAGTGGTGGTGAGGTTTGCCTGTGCCTTTGGAAAAATGGTAAAAGGGAGGATCCTTGTTGGTTATGATACTCGCACCTCAAATAAGATGTTCAAATATGCTGTTTTCAGTGGTCTTTTATCAGTTGGTTGTGAAGTTGTAGACCTCGGAATTTGCCCAACGCCTTCTATTCAGCTTATGGTAAGAGAGACAGGAGCAGATGGAGGTATAGCTATTACTGGAAGTCATAATCCTCCTGAGTGGAATGCACTAAAATTTATTAGAAGAGATGGCCTTTTCCTTTTTCCAGAAGAAGGGGAAAGGCTTTTTTTAATTTATAAAAAAAATAAAATTGAAAATGTCCGCTGGAATGAAATTGGCGATGTTTCTCAAGATAATTCTGCTATTAAAAGGCATATACAAAAAATTTTAGAGGTTGTAGATGTAGAAAGGATAAGAAAAAAGGGCTTTAAGGTAGTTATAGATGGTTGTAATGGTGCAGGCTCTGTTATAAGTCCTTTTCTTTTAAAAGAACTTGGTTGTGAAGTTGTAGAACTTAATTGCCAGCCTAACGGATTTTTCCCTCACTTACCAGAACCCACTCCTGCCAACCTTCAGCAGCTTTGCGAGAAGGTTAAAGAAACAGGTGCTGACATAGGTTTTGCTCATGATGCTGATGCAGATAGGTTAGCAATAGTTTCAGAGAAAGGTGAAGGTTTATCTGAGGAATATACTCTTCTCTTGGCGATAAAAAGCGTTCTCCAAAAAAGAAGGGGACCTGTGGTAACCAATATATCTACCTCCAAGGCTGTAGAGGATATAGCAGGTGAATTCAACTGTCCTGTGAAAAGAACTAAAGTGGGAGATATTTATGTGTCCAGATGTATGAAGGATTGTAGAGCGGTTATAGGAGGAGAAGGAAATGGCGGAGTCATTTTCCCACCTGTAAATTATGCAAGAGATGGAATTGCCGCAATAGCCTTAATACTGGAACTTGCTGCCAGAGAAAATGCCCCCCTTTCTTTCATTACAAAAGACTTACCTTCTTATTTTATGGTTAAAAAGAAAATAAAAAGCATCTTTGTTAATTTTGATGAATTAAGAGAGAAAATTATAAAAAATCTCGGTTGTGTTAAAGTTGACCTTTTAGATGGGATAAAAATATGGCTTGATGAAGGATGGGTTCATATAAGGGCTTCGAGGACAGAGCCAGTTATAAGAGTCATAAGTGAGGCAAAGATAAAAGAGGATGCGGAAAAAATTTGTGACATGGTAGTGGAGTTAATTCTGAAAAAATAAAAATAAGTAAAATAGTTTCTGTGTCAAAAATCAAAGTTTTATTAATTTGATCTTTATGAAAAATTGGCTTATTATAAAAAATGGGAGTAAAAACCTTGCAAAGGAGGTGAAAAAAATGAAAGCAAAACTTATGAAGATTATCCTGGTTCTTGCCTCTTTACTTCTTGCAGGAGGCGCTAACTTTCGCTGGGGTGGGTAATAAGAATTTTTAGGAGTAAAAACCTTGCAAAGGAGGTGAAAAAAATGAAAGCAAAACTTATGAAGATTATCCTGGTTCTTGCCTCTTTACTTCTTGCAGGAGGCGCTAACTTTCGCTGGGGTGGGTAATAAGGGTTTTTAGGAGTAAAGAGTGACAAAAAAGAAGACACTCAAATTTGACCTTTACGTCTGGTTCATAACAGGAGCTGGCTTAACATTGCTTTTCTTGTGGAGTCTGGAGGCTGATATTTCCTGGGAGATGGGGAAGAGCTTGGTTTTCTGGGCAAGTCTTGTTCTTATTGCTGAGCTTTTCTCCGTCTCCCTTCCGTATGGAGGTTCTGTTACCTTAGGTTTTCCGTTGATTTACGCCACTTTTTTAACAGAAGGACCTGTAATAGGGGTATGGGTGGCAAGCTTTGCTTCACTTACGGAACTTAAGAAAGGAAAAAAAGCGGATGTAAAAAAAATATTGTTTGATTGTGGGCAATTTACTATTTCTGTCTCTGGAGCGTGGCTTGTTTATAAAAACACAGGAGGAGTGATTATAAAAAGTGTTTTATCTACCAATATTCTTTCTCTTTCTCTTGCAGCACTTTCTTACTTTGTATTAAATTCGTTCATCGTTTCCTGTGCCATTGCATTTCAGAGGAGGAGTTCTGTTATTGATATGTGGTCAAATAATTTTCGCTGGGCTGCTCCCAATTATCTTGCTCAAACCCCGCTTGGCTTTTTGATGGCTTTGATTTATCGCCAGATAAGCTGGTGGGGTGTTACTTTTATAATGTTCCCCCTTTTTATTGCCTATTGGGCTTACAAACTATATATGGATATGAGAAGGGAACACTTAAGCGCAATTCAAGCTCTTGCAACAGCGGTAGAGGCAAGGGATCCTTATACTGAGAAGCACTCTCAACGAATGGCCGAATACGCAATGGCAATAGCAAGAGAAATGGGGCTTTCTATTTATTCTGCTGAGGTCATAAGGTATGCTGCTATTCTTCATGATATTGGCAAAATAGGTGTTGCTGATAGTATCCTTTCCAAGGGTAATTCTCTTACACTGGAGGAGTGGGATCAGATCAAGAAACACTGTATTATTGGAGCCGAGATAGTAAAACGGATAGACTCTCTCACTGATGCCTCAAAAATTATTTACCACCACCATGAAAGATATGATGGGAAGGGATATCCTAATGGATTGAAAGGAGAGGAGATACCTCTTGGTAGTAGAATAATTGCTGTTGTTGATGCTTATGATGCTATGACTTCCCGAAGGCCTTATAGAGAGGCACTTTCAAAAGAAGAAGCTATTGCGGAGCTTAAAAGATGTGCGGGGAAGCAATTTGATAAAAAAGTTGTAGAAGCTTTTTTAAGAGTATTGGAGAGAGATGCTACTTGATGTTTTAGTAATTTCTCTTGTTGTCTCTTTTTTAAAAGGAGGCAAAGTGGGAAGACTTGCTGAAATAGAGTTTCGTAAAATATGGCTTATAATCTGTCCTTTTTTACTTCAATATGTGCTTTTTTTAAGTGGAGAGAAAAGTTTTCCTATCTTTGAGAAATGGGGGAATTACCTATATCTTTTGTCTTATATGCTCCTTTTGGTGGGGATATGGGTTAATAGGAATATAAAGGGGATGAAAATTTTAGGATGTGGTGCGTTGCTTAATTTCCTGGTTATTGTAGCCAACAGGGGACATATGCCTGTTTCTCTTCGAGCCCTGGAAAAGGCTGGACTTACAGATATGATGGTTTTTCTTAAAAGCAAAAGCTATATCATGCATACAATTTTAAGCGAAAATACAAAATTGAAATTTTTGGCTGATGTTATTCCTCTACCCCCGCCTTATCCTCGACCACGCGTTGTAAGCGTGGGGGATATTATAATGGGAGGGGGATTATTTTGGCTTGTCCAAAGTTATACAAAGAGAAAACAAAGAAAGGAGAGGACTAATGGATATAAGGACTTTGTTGAAGAAAATGAATGAATTAAAGGCTTCTGATCTTCATCTTGTAGCAGGTGTTTCCCCTGCCTTCAGGATAAATGGGGAAATAAAGTATATAGGAGATGGTCCTCTTGGACCAGAGCAGGTCAAATCGCTTGTTTACTCCTTACTTGACGAAAATCAAAAAGCTATATTTGAGGAAAAAAAGGACCTTGACTTCTCCTATGGTATTTCTGGAATGGGTAGATTCCGTGTGAATATTCACTACCAGAGAGGTTCTGTGGCAGCAGCTATCAGAATGATTCCCTATGATATCCCTTCTCTTAAAGAATTAAACCTTCCTCCTGTTATCGAGAAACTGTGCCTTAAGGATAAAGGACTCATCCTTGTTACAGGACCCACAGGTAGTGGTAAGTCAACCACTCTTGCCTGTATGATTGATATAATTAATAGAACAAGATCTGCACATATAATAATAATAGAGGATCCCATAGAGTATCTTCATCCTCACAAAAAAAGTGTGGTAGAACAAAGAGAAATAGGAGGAGATACCCTTTCTTTTGCTACTTCTCTTAAGTACTGTTTGAGGCAGGACCCTGATGTAATAATGATAGGGGAGATGAGAGACCTTGAAACAATTTCCACAGCGGTAACTGCTGCAGAGACAGGTCATCTTGTTCTTGCTACTTTGCATACTCCTGACGCTCCAGGAGCTATAGACAGAATAATAGACGTTTTTCCTCCTTATCAGCAATCTCAGATAAGAACACAGCTTGCCTCAATTCTTGTAGGGGTTATAGCTCAAACGTTAATCCCAAGACAGGATGGGAAAGGAAGAATTCCAGCTGTAGAAATTTTAATTGGAACGCCAGCTGTTTCTAATTTAATAAGATCAGGTAAATCTCATCAGCTCTACAACATAATGCAGACAAGCTCCCAGATAGGAATGCAGACAATGGACCAGTCTCTTGTTAGTCTTGTAAGAAAGAAGCTAATTAAAAAAGAAGAAGCTCTGGCGAGAGCAAGAGATCCAAGATTTGTGGAGGAGTCTTTGAGGAGGTTAGGTTAACTTAGACGATAATGTTAGAAGAAAAAAGCAAGACTTTTAAAGAAATCAGAAACTATGTTTTTTATCTTTTGAGATATCGTGATTTGAGTAAAAAAGAGATAAAAGAAAAACTTTGTAAAAAGGGTTATCCTCTCTCAGTGATTGAAGAAGTTGTAACTTATCTTGAGGAGAAAAAATTTATAGATGATGAAGGATTTGCTGAGAGATTTTCTCTCTCCAGGATTAAAAGAGGATTTGGTCAAAATAAAATAAAATCGCTCTTAAAATTAAGGGGTATTCCAGAATCCATAATAGATAAGGTCCTAAGGGAGATTTTTTGTAAAGTTGGCGAGGAAGAAATAGCAAGGAGACTCCTTTTCAAGAAAAGATATCTTCCTATTAAAAAAACAGTGAAAAGAGAAGAAAATTTTAAGCAAATTTCAAGAATTTATAGGTTTCTTTCCCACCGTGGCTTTTCCTACTCTGTTATAGAAAAGATAATTAGAGAAGAGACAAGTCTTGATTTTTATGAATAAATTCTTATCATAATACAGGGAGGGGGGTAGCTTAGATGAGAAAAACAATTCCCAGAGCACACCCTCTGAGTAAACTTTTCACTGCTCTTGTGGAGCGAAGTTTCTGTGAATATCTGGGGCTGTATGATCCTTACATCACTTTTTACATTTCCAATCTCCTTATAGAATTTACTCATGTGGACAATCTTTATAAGATAAGGGACTCTCGTGGAAAGAGGCTGGAGGATATAGGAGAAATGCTGGCAGAATCTGACCTGACTTCTCGAGCTGAGTCACTTGAAAGGGAAAGAGAAGTTAGAAAGCACATAGGAGATTATACTCTCTTTTTTACCGGGATGTTTCCTGAGAGTTTGAGGAAAAGGGCTGGCGTTATATGGATTGATCATTTTAGAGAGTATATAAATGTGGGTAAAGAGTCCTACAGGATTGTTGCTCAGTTTGATTGCGGAGAGTACAAAAAGGAGGCTCTTCTTTTCAGAAAATTGGCTGACAACTTTGATGTGTGTGTTGTTGGGTTAAATTTTGTCAAAAAAGAGCTGGAAAAAATGCAACAGCCTGACTATTTGAGGGTAAAGAGGATTATTTATTAATGGCAATAAAGTTTATTGCTGATTCAATGCTGGGCAAGCTTGCTCGCTGGCTCAGACTCATGGGATTTGACACTCTCTATTATCCCTCAATACCGGATGAGGACCTTGTTAAGAAGGCAAAAGAGGAGGGGAGGGTTATTTTAACAAAAGATAATGAACTTGCCTGTAGAAACAAGGGAGAGAATCTTTTGTTTTTATCTTCCTCAGATCCTTATGAACAGCTTAAGATAGTGATAAGAACTTTAAATCTTAACCCATGGGAGGGTCTTTTCTCAAGGTGTGTTTACTGTAATAAGATTGTGAAGAAAGTTAATGATAACTCGAAAATAAAAAATCTGGTTCCTTCATATGCTTACAGAAATTCTTCCTCTTTTTACCAATGTCCTGAGTGTGGGAGACTTTATTGGGAAGGCTCTCATCACAACAAGATCAGGGAAAAGATAAAAAGCCTTTTGAAAGAAGAAAATGAGATATAAAAAACTTTTAAAAATAGTTAACAGCCTGCCAAGATTTCCCGTATACAGAAATTCTACCCCTGTTGTAAGTATTGATGGAGTTTTTCTTACAATAGAGGATGTGATAAAAGCCGGAATATGGAGCGAGCTTAACATCTTGCTTATAGGAGAAAGGGGAGAGGGGAAAACTCAACTTATGGAGGATATAAATAATTCTCTGTTTGGTGGGAAGGGAACATACATAAGAGCAAGGCCAGACATGAAAGCAAAAGAGCTTTATGAGCTTTTTAATATAAAAACATTTAAGAAAGAACTATCACCTCAGGTAAAAGCTCCTCTCACTCAAATTGATGAGATAAATCGCACCCCACCCATAATTCAAAATGAGTTTTTTCATATGTGTGATGGATATATAGAATGTGAAGGAAAACCTGTAACCTTAGGTGACGGTTTTCACATCACCATAGCCTCTGCTAATGTAAAAAATGAAAGATACGGTGGAACCTTTGAAATGGATGATGCCATTCTGGACAGGTTTTCTCTGGTAATAAATATTGATAATTACCCGACTAAAGTTAGAGACGACCTTGAGATAATAACCTCGCCCTGGGGGAAAAATCCAAAACTTGCAAGGGGTGAAAAGAAAGATTGTACTGAACAGGTGAAACAGATATGTGAGGAACTTAAGTCTATGAGAGAGGAAAGATTCGACCTTGATGCTTATGTGGCTCTTCTTTACCTTAAAAGAGGACTTGACTGGTGTATTATTAAAAAGAGTAAGAGATTGATATCGTACGCTATACCCATGGTTTGCAAACAGAGAAATTGCGTAAGATTAAGGGAGGAAAGCTGTGGGTATGTCCGTCCGCTTTCTGAGCGAACAATTGAGGCTGTAGCAGCTCTTGCTCCTGCTCTTCGTTTAGCAGCTGATGCAAAAAGAGAGAAAGGGGACGGTATTGTGACTTATAGAGAAATTCTTGAAGCTTTTCGTCTTGTTGCACCTTACGCTGGTATACTTGATCTTATCTGGGTGAGAAACTCTCATTTTAGCAATCCTAATCTTGCTCTTGACGAGATAATAAGAAGGATAAATAAAAAGTTTCTTGAGAAAAAAGAAGAGGCAAAAGTAGCTGTGAATTTTGCTCTCAGGGGAAAGCTAAATGAGGAAATAAAGGAAAGATTTAAAGAGGATTGGGGCTTTTTCACTGAGCTACTTGAGGAGATAAACATGGTTGGAAAGGAATATCCTTCCCTCCTTAAAGATTTAAAAAATGAAGAGGTTACAAGTAAATATCCTTTTATGAGAGCTATAAAATGAGAAAATACAAGAGATTTTTTGAGATTCCTTTAAATAGACTCCCCTGGAGGATACCCCCAAGGAGAGAGAATGAGAAACCTCCAGTTTCAACAGCAAAAGATATTTCTCTCTCCACCAGAAAAGAGCATCTTCAGGATAAAGGAAAACCGGGTGGGCAGGGTAATATTGATCAGGAGTTAATACTTGAGATTTTGAAAATTCTCAGGCAGCGTCACTATTACAGTTTTGCAAGACAAACAAAGGCAAGACCTCTTTTTTACACACTTTCAAGTTCTGCTGGAAGAGCAGGTTTTTACAGTTATAATGTTTGCTATGAGAGACTTGACGCGGTTTACGAGAGCCTTGCACCCCAGATTCATGTGAATGCTCGCTTAAATAAAAGAAGACTTGGTTTACCTGTGGTAGATTATGGGTATGAAAACTATGACCCTAAAAAACATAAACCAGACAGGATAAATTTCAACAGAATAATAATTGATCCTTTCAGTCCATTTAAGAAACTTTTGGGAAAGATGGTAAATTTTCAAGTTTCTCAGCACCACTATTACATTAACGTGCCCTGTGGTGTGAGTGAAAAAAGTTTTCCGGATATCTGTCTTCTCCTTGATACCTCTGGATCCATGCGAAATGGAGGATATCAGTCATCAGCTATCCCCTGGGGTGAAAGAAGTGGCTATCATTATGCTCTTTTAGGGCTGTATGGAATAATAAAGTATCTGGAGGCAGAAGGGCTTGCATCTTCTATTATGTGGAATGTTATAAATTTTTCTGATACCACGAGAGCAAGTGGATGGAAAACTTATAATGAAATTTCTCAGCTAAAAAGACATGCACTCACTCCTCAATTTGGAGGAACAGAGATTGATGTAGATGTTTTAAGGAGAGAGCTTTTTCACGAGCCATGTCTTGTTATTATTCTTTCTGATGGAGAAATATATAATTGGGGGAGGATTAGAAATGAGGTAGAAGAGATAATTCAACCTCACTATACCTGCTTTATCCAAATTGGAAAAGAAACAAAAGTGGGAAAGGATATGCAAAGCTTTGGAGCAGTGGTGGTAACTGTTAAAAATAAAGAGGATATTGCTGAACTTATGGTAGACCTGACGAAGAATATAAAAGGCTCAAGCTTTTTCTCCGGTGGAGGTTTGTAAAAAGGAGTTTAAAAATGTCTGAGGTGAAAGTGAAATTCTACGCCAGTTTAAAAGAAAAAATTGGAAAGAACGAGATTACTATCAATGCAGACAATATGCACGAACTCATTAAGGTTCTTAAAGACAAATTAGGAAATAACTTCTCCACCTGGGTTATAGGAGAAGATGGTTATATCAAAGATTATTACATTCTGATTCTTAATGATAGGATAATAGGTAAAAAAGACTTCCCTACTGTCCAGTTAAAAGAAAAAGATGTAATTCATATTTTTCCTCCTGTCGCTGGAGGATAACCTGTTTTTCTCTCTATTTTATAGCCATAATAAGTGGAGCGAAGACCAAAGATACAACAGCCATTAATTTAATGAGAATATTCATTGAGGGACCTGTTGTATCTTTGAGAGGGTCTCCCACAGTATCTCCTACAACCGATGCCTTGTGAGTTTCCGAGCCTTTTCCTCCAAGGTTCCCTTCTTCTATCCACTTTTTAGCATTGTCCCAGGCAGCACCACTATTTGCCATCATTATTCCGAGAAGAACTCCACAGGCAGTTGCTCCGGCAAGAAATCCACCAAGAGTTTCTGCTCCCAGGAAAAACCCAACTATAAGTGGAACACCAACAGCTGATACTCCAGGGATTACCATCTGCTTCAGCGCTCCTCTTGTTACAATGTCAACACACCTTTCAGAGTCAGCTTCTGCTTTTCCTTCAAGGAGACCTTTTATCTCTCTAAATTGTCTTCTTATCTCTTCCACCATTTCCCCAGAAACTTTTCCCACTGCCCCAAGAGTTAAAAAGGCTATGAGGAAGGGCATGGCAGCGCCGATTAAAAGACCGATTACGGTTGAGGAATTGGTAAGATCTATGGCTTTGAGACCTGTCGTTTTTTGATAGGCAGAAAAAAGTGCAAGAGCAGTTAAGGCAGCAGATCCTATGGCAAATCCTTTACCAATAGCTGCGGTGGTGTTTCCAAGAGCATCTAATTTATCTGTTATTTTTCTAATATTTTCTCCCGCACCTGACATCTCAGCAATTCCTCCTGCATTATCAGCAATAGGACCATAAGAGTCCGTAGACATAACTATTCCTATGGTAGAAAGCATTCCAACTGCAGATATAGCAATGCCGTAAAGACCGCTAAAATGGTAAGCAAGATATATAGCGATACATATTGTAATTATGGGAAGAATTGTACTTGCAAAGCCTACAGAAAGTCCGCTTATTATGTTGGGAGCTGCTCCAAATTGACTGCTTTTTGCAATTGCCTTTATTGGAGGACCTGAGGTAAAGTATTCACTTTCAAGTCCAATTAAAATTCCTGCAATAAGTCCACACAAAATTGCCCAGAATTCGTTTATCCTTCCTAAAATTCCTTTTGTTATGAGATAAGAGCTTATAATAAAAAGAATTGCACTTACATAGGTGGCATATCTTAAAGCTGACTGAGGGGAGATTTTTTTAAGTATACCTATAGACAGAACACCTATTATTGAGCAAATAAGACCTGCTCCGATGAGAAATACAGGAATAGACATCCATTTTAAGGGATTGACCAGAGTTGCGCCAATAGCAAGAGTAGCAACAACCGATCCCACGTATGATTCAAATAGGTCTGCGCCCATACCCGCTGTATCTCCCACGTTGTCTCCTACGTTGTCTGCTATTACTCCCGGGTTTCGAGGGTCGTCCTCGGGAATGCCTGCCTCCACTTTTCCCACAAGGTCTGCTCCAATATCTGCACTCTTTGTATATATTCCTCCGCCAACACGGGCAAAAAGAGCAACAGAACTTGCTCCCATAGCAAAGCCATTTATGATAATGGGGTTTTTTGTGAAATAGTAGAATATTCCAAGTCCGATAACTCCAAGACTTGCAACAGAAATTCCCATTACAGATCCCCCTCTCAAAGCTACACTTAATGCAAGAGGAGTTCCTCCGCTTATAGCTGCCTGACAGGTTCTGCTACTTGAACGAGTTGAGGCTTTCATTCCCAAAAATCCTGCAAGCATGGAGCAGGTTGCACCAGACAAAAAGGCAACACCTGTCCAGAATGTAAGAAGTGAAGCAAGCACAATAAACATTCCAACCATGAAAATGGCTATTATCTGGTACTCTCTTCTTAAGAAAACCATTGCCCCATTATGGATGTATCCTGCTATTTTTACCATTTTCTCATTTCCCGGAGGAAGAGTTTTTATATAAATGTATGTCAAAACAGCAAATATCATTCCTCCTATCCCTATCCAGGGAACAATTCCCGCAACTTGTTGAAGATGCATTTTAACCTCCTCCTTGCCAACTCCTTATTTTTTTCAAAATTGGAGCTAATTATAAACTTCTATTCCACTTTGTCAAGGAGACGCGTCTATCAAAAAATTGAAAAATTGCACATCTATCCAGGCAATTTGACAAAACATGTTAATATGTTAAAATGTCACCGTGACGTAAAATGATTATGCTTATAGTGAAGTGAATCTCTTAGGTAGGGAAGAGAACGATAATTTTTGCTCTTTGCTATATAAAAATATAATATAGATGACCTCTAACCC
>Ga0190361_1000402_pt1 | contig 17491 bp, 15 predicted proteins | sample 48721845_MG_FD_161273 | JGI IMG/M metagenome (GOLD analysis project Ga0190361, IMG submission 161273) | Hydrothermal vent microbial mat bacterial communities from Southern Trench, Guaymas Basin, Mexico - 4872-18-4-5_MG | ecosystem: Environmental > Aquatic > Marine > Hydrothermal vents >... | reverse complement strand
CTACCAGCCGATAATACTTGGACATTCTTTCCTCTGGCTCAGGAGCTCCGGATTTTAGACCAAATGCTTCTACTGCATAAGCCAGGTCAGCAATAAACGAATCCATAGTTTCCCCACTCCGGTGAGAAACCACGGTTTTTAAATTCAATTTTTCGCAGGTTCTAATAGCTTCTAGAGTTTCGCTAACTGTTCCAATTTGATTTGGCTTAATCAACACTGTGTTAATTAATTTTTGTTCAGCTGCTTTTTTAATCAATTCCGGATTAGTAACAGTTAAATCATCCCCAATGATTAATACTTTTTGCCCAAATTTTTGATAAAACTTTTTAAATCCAGAAATATCTGATTCAGCAAAAGGATCTTCAAAAGAAAGTAAGTTGTACTTAGAAATATATTTGGAATATAAACCAATCACCTGATCTGAATTATATTTTTCAGAATCTAAAGAATAATAACCATCTTTATAGAAGCTAGAAGCAGCACAATCTAAAGCTAGCCTTAAATTTTCTTTTTCAAAACCAACATCAGAATACATTTTTAAGGGAAATTCTGGATCTTTAAAAGGAATCACAATTCCTCCTTCATCTCCATATTTTACTTCTCCATAATTCTCATAAAAGTATTTTTTTAACTTATTAAAGAAATTAATTCCAGTCAAAAGAGATTCTTTTGCAGTCTCAAATTGAGGAACTATTAAGTATTCCTGAATATTTGGTCCAGATGGAGCATGTAATCCTCCATTAATCAAGTTTAAAAATAGATAAGGTGATTTTTTTGGAGTTGAATTTTTTCCATAAATTTCTCTTAAATATTCAAATAAAGGTTTTTTATTTAGCTTAGCCAGTAAGCGAACGAAAGCAATTGACAGCGCCAATACCAGGTTCACCCCTAAAAAACTTTTATCCTTAAAAGATAATTCAATTAAGAAATTGTCAAAATCCTTTTGGTCTGAATAATCTCTGGTTAAAATTTGTGGTTCAATTTTAGTAAATCGTTTTAAAGCTAAATCAACCGGAATAGTTTTAGCTTCATATCTCCCCTTACTTTTTCCTGCTGGAGTAGATGCCAAAGCTTTTAATCCCATTGATTCAACCTCAACTTCAAAAGTCTTTTCTCCTCTGGAATTTAAAATTATTTTTGGAGTTATTTTATCCAGCTTCATTTTATTTTAGACAAATTTATAACGGTTTTAATTACCGCATCTGGCGATAAAGACATTGAAGGGATCTGACAATCAATCAAAAATTTAGCAAACTCAGGTATGGTAGAAGGAGCGTCTCCACAAATTCCACAATATTTTTGCTTTTGATTGCATAATCTTATTACTTTAGCTACCATTTTTTTAATTGTTGGATCAGTTTCATTTCCAACTTTGGCAACATTAGCATTATCTCTATCCAGGCCCAAACTTAGCTGAGTTAAATCATTGGTTCCGATACTCATTCCATCAAAAACCTCCAAAAATTTATCAGTTAAAATTACATTGGAAGGAATTTCGCACATCACATATATCTTTATATTTCTAGGTCTTAAACTTTTAAGTAAGCCGGACTTTTTAATTAAGTTGATAACTTCTTTTCCTTCATCAACTGTTCGGCAAAATGGAACCATTACCGAAACATTTTTAAGTCCAAATACTTCTCTAACTCTTCTAATTGCTTGACACTCCATTAAGAATGCTGGTTGAAAGATTTTATCCAGATATCTACAAGCTCCTCTAAACCCGAGCATTGGATTAGCTTCTTCTTCTTCAAATAACTCACCTCCAATTAAGTTTCTATATTCATTGGTCTTAAAGTCAGAAAACCTAACAATTACCTCATTTGGATAAAATGCAGCAGCTATTTGAGCAATTCCTTCAGCTAACTCTTTAATAAAGAATTCTTTTTTGTTTCTATACTCAATAGTTAAATCGTCAATCTGTTTAATAATTCTGTTTAGCCTGAAAGTAGGTAAATGTTTGTTTTTAGCAATAGTTTTAAGCTTACTATAATGATATAAAGCTAGTGGATGAATCCTTATTTTTTCAGCAATAATAAATTCTTCCCTGGCCAGCCCAACTCCATTTACCGGTAAAAATGAAGCTTTAAACGCAATCTCAGGAGCTCCAATATTAACCATAATTTTTGTTTTCAATTTTGGAATCTTTTTTAGATTGTATTTTTTAACTTTGTAAGGCATTTTTCCTAAAAACACTCTTCCATTTAGTCCCTGGGTGCAATCAACCGTAACCATTTGACCATTTTTCAAAACCTTAGTAGCATTTTTAGTTCCTACAACACTGGGAATTCCCAGCTCCCGACTTACTATTGCAGCATGACAGGTCCTTCCCCCTTCATCAGTAATAATTGCTGAGGCAATTCCCATAATTGAAGTCCAATCAGGGTCAGTCATTTTAGTAACCAAAACTTCACCTTTCTTAAACTCAGAAATTCTGGATACATCCGGAATTAAGCGAACTTTTCCAAAACCAATTTTATCTCCAATAGCTATTCCGGAAATTAATGGTTTTTTATCAGTTTTTAGCTGATATTCAAAATAAGTAGTTTCAATTTCTTTAGAACCATAAACAGTTTCTGGTCTGGATTGAACAATGTATAGTTTATTTTCAACACCATCCTTAGCCCATTCAATATCCTGAGGACAACCATACAAATTTTCAATCTTTACTGCCCACTTAGCTAGAGTTAAAACCTCATCATCGGTTAAGGAAAATCTAAACTGGTCTCTCTTTGAAACTAGTTTTTCTTTTAATCCAGATTTAGCTAAAACTAATTTTTTAGTCTTTCTTCCTAAGTTTTTAACTATAATCGACCGATAGCCTTTATTTAAAGTCGGCTTAAATACATAAAACTGGTCTGGAGTAATCTTACCCTTAACCACCATCTCGCCCAATCCCCATATTGAATTTACCAAGACTACTTTCCTAAATCCTGTATCAGTATCCAGAGTAAAAGCTACTCCGGCTGAACCAACATCACTTCTGACCAATTTTTGAACTCCCACTGATAAAGCAATTTTTAAATGGTTAAATCCTTTTTGTTCCCGGTAAGAAATTGCTCTATCAGTAAATAATGAAGAAATACATTTTTTGACTGCTAATAGCAAATCTTTTTCTCCAGAAACATTCAAATAAGTCTCATGTTGACCAGCAAAACTAGCACTTGGAAGATCTTCAGCAGTTGCTGAGGAACGAACTGCCACAGCTATATTTTTCTTTTGATACTGTAAGGAAAGGTCTTTATAACTCTTAATAATCTCCTGTTTTAAATCCTCAGGAAATTTAGCTTTTAAAATTAAATTTCTAGCTTTTTCCCCGGTTTCAGTTAAGCTGGATATGCTTTCAGGATTGAATTTTTTAAAAAGTTTTTTAAGTTCTTTATCAATTTGGTTATATTTCAAAAAATAAAAATAGGCTTGAGCAGTAGTAGCAAATCCATCTGGAATATTCACTCCTTTCCTGGAAAGTTTAGTAAGCATTTCTCCAAGTGAAGCATTCTTTCCTCCTACTACAGGAACATCCTTCTTGGAAATCTGCTTAAACTTAAGAATATACTTCATAAAATTATACTAACTCTAACTGAACTTAAATTCAATCAAGGAAGGATCATAGTCTGATGGTTTTTCAAATCCTAATAGATTTAAAATAGTAGCTGCTACATTAGAAAGTCCTCTTTTTTTAAGCTTGGCTAAAACATATTCTTCTTTATATTGAGGATCAAAAATAACAAATGGAACTGGATTTAAAGTATGACTGGTACAAGGAACTTTTTTATGATTAATATACTCAAACATTTGTTCAGCATTACCATGGTCAGCTAGTACTATAGCTATCCCTTTAAGTTTCTGAATTACTTTAAGCAACTCACCAACTGATTTATCTACTGCTTCAACCGCTTTGATAATAGCTTTCTCATTTCCAGTATGACCGACCATATCACCATTAGGAAAATTTATTCTTCCAAATTGATACTTTCCGGTTTTTAAAAGTTCAATAGTTTTTTCAGTAATTTGTTTGGATTTCATTTCTGGCTTAAGGTCAAAGCGAATTTTATCTGAAGGAATCTCAATATAATCTTCTAGTTCAGGACACAAATAGCCGGACCTATTTCCATTCCAGAAATAAGTTACATGGCCAAACTTCTGAGTTTCAGAAAGAGCAAACATTCTAATATTCTGAGCACAAAGATACTCACTAACAGTTCGATCAATTTTCAAAGGTTCAACCAAATAATTCTTTGGAATATGTAAATCTCCATCATATTCAATCATTCCAGCATAAAGCACATCAGGCCAGAATTCTCTATCAAATTCTTTAAAATCTTTTTCTTCAAATACTCTGGAAATCTCAATAGCCCGGTCACCTCTAAAATTAAAAAATATCACTGAGTCGCCATCTTTGATTTTTCCAATTGGATTTTTCTTTTCATCCACAATTACAAATGGAGGGAGATACTGATCAGACAATTTTGGATATTCTTGATAATAAGTTTTTACCGCCTGAGTGGCTGATTCGAAAGCCCTGGCTTTTCCTAATACATGAGCATCCCAGCCATTTTTAACTATTTGCCAGTTAGCATTATACCTATCCATGGTAGTAACCATTCTTCCACCACCAGAAGCGATTTTATAATCAAGTCCCAATTGATTTATCTCAGCTAAGACCTTTTCTGTTCTTTTAATGTAGGTTAATGCTGATCTGGGAGGAACATCCCGGCCATCCAGTAAAATATGAACCCTGACTTTTTTAACCCCTTCTTTGGCAGCTTGCCTTAACATAATATAAAGGTGAGAAATATTAGAATGAACATTACCATCAGAATGAAGTCCTATAAAATGCAAGGTGGTTTCATTTTGCTTTACTCTACTAATTAACTTTTTCCACAAATTAGTGGAAAAAACTCTCCCAGTTTTCAGTGCTTGATCGACCAATTTTGGTCCCTGTGGAAATATACGGCCAGCACCTAGAGTATTATGCCCTACCTCACTATTTCCCATATCTTTATCGGACGGAAGACCAACTGCTTCTCCATGAGCACAAAGAGTGGTAAACAATTTAGATTTAAACAATTTATCTAAAGTTGGAGTTTTAGCCAGATAAACACCATTAGTCTCATCTGGTTTTCCCAGACCAATTCCATCTATAATTATTAAGAGCAATGACCCAGTTCTGGGAGTAAAATTAATTTTTCTTAAATGAAGATGAGTTTTAACTTTCATTAGCAAATATTCTATAATTATACTAACATGAATCAGGTAACCTGGAAAGAACCAGAATTTGATTATTATCCAAAAAATTATAAATGGTATGTAAGTGTAATTATATTTTTTATACTAATGTTAATTTTTGCCTGGTGGCAGAAAAATATTTTATTTTTTATATTCTCAGTCATAGCATTAATTCTAGTTTTGTACCTTGAAAAAAAGAAGCCACAATTGATTGAATTCAAACTAGATTCAGAAAAGCTAACTATTGGAGAAAAAGAATACTTACTAAAAAACTTCAAAAAGTTTTTTATCCGAGATTCCAAAGAATTACTTTTAATGAAAAAAACTGGAATCAAAATGAAGATACCAATTAAAAAGGATTTAGCTTCTCAAATTAAACAAATATTAACTGCAAAAAAAATAAAATTTGAACCAATGGAAGAATCCTTATTAGATACTATTCTAGAAAAACTTGGGTTTTAAAACCACCTAATACTTTACAATTAAAAATATTTTATTATCATATATAGCTAGATTGGTGAGTGTAGCTCAATTGGCAGAGCCCCAGACTGTGGATCTGGTGGTTGGCGGTTCGAATCCGCTCACTCACCCAGAAGTATGAAAAAAATAATAGTGTTTATAGTAATAATGCTAATAATTTTAGGCTTGGTTGCAGCCTACATACCTTTAATCTTTGTTAGATCAGAAACTTCTGAAAAGCTAGAAGCCAGTTTATTCAAACAAGCTATTGAAGAGGAACAGCAAGAAATTGATAGACTACTTGAACAAATTTCAAATGAAAATACTGGGAATTGATCCAGGCACTAAAAGAATTGGTTACGGCTTAATTGAGAAAAAAGGAAAAAAGCTGGTTTACCTTGATAGCGGGTTATTAAAAATTCATTCTCATACACCTGGAACAGTAAAAATAAATTCGGAATACCTATATCTACTCGATTTGGAAAAGTCCTTTAAAGAATTAATTAAAAAGAACAAACCAGATCTAATTGCTCTAGAAAAGTTGTTTTTTATGAGAAATAAAAAAACTGCCATGAAGGTAGCCAGAGCAAAAGGAATATTAATCTTAACAGCTTTAAAAAAGAAAATTCCTTTAATTGAGATAAATCCTACTGAAGTAAAATTCTCCTTAACTGGAGATGGAAAAGCAGATAAAATTGGAGTAGCTAAAATGGTAAATTATTTTTTAAATATTAACTATTCCTTTAAAGTTGATGATATTGCTGATGCTTTAGCTATTGCAATCTGTGTAGCTTTAAAACTAGATTTTCAAAAATATGAAAATTATAAAAATTAGCTTAAAAATATTTTTAATTTTAATTTTGACTAGCTTAACCTGTTTGGGTGTAATATCTTACCTGTTAATTAAAGACCTTCCGCCTTTAGAAGAAATTGTAAATATTCCAATTAGTCAATCTACTAAAATTTATGACCGAACCGGCAAAATCCTTTTATATGAAATTCATCGACAGGAAAAGAGAACTATTGTTCCAAAACAACTTATTCCTGAACACTTAAAATTAGCTACTATAGCCATTGAAGATGACGATTTTTATCAGCATCCAGCCATTGATTTTAAAGCAATTCTAAGATCAGTTTATCAAAATATAATTAAAGGAAAAGTAACTCAGGGTGGTTCTACAATCACTCAACAGCTGGTTAAAAATTTATTTTTAACTCCGGAAAGAACTATCTGGCGAAAATTAAAAGAAATCATTTTGGCTTTTCAATTAGAACACTTTTATGACAAAGATGAAATTTTAGCTCTCTATCTTAACCAGATTTATTACGGAGCTAACTGCTATGGAGTAGCTGAAGCAGCTAAAGCCTACTTTGGTAAACCAGTTGGACAACTAAACCTGGCTGAATCAGCAATTTTAGCATCTTTACCTAAAGCTCCTTCGTACTATTCTCCCTGGGGCTCCCATCAAGATAAGCTTTTTTTAAGACAAAAATTCATTCTGAAAAAAATGTATCAGTTGGGTTTTATCAGTCAGCAGGAGTTTGAAACAGCAAAACAAACCAAAATAAGCTTTGCTTCACCAAAAAGAGAGATTAAGGCTCCACACTTAGTAATGGAAGTAAAAAAATATTTAGAAAACAAATATGGACAGGAAGTAGTAGAGAAAGGAGGATTAAAGGTAATTACTACTCTGGACTATAACCTTCAGAAAATAGCCGAGCAAGTGGTTAAAGAAGGAGTTAAACGGAATCAAGAGCTTTATGGAGGTAAAAATGCTGCTTTAGTTGCTCAAGATGTTAAAACTGGAGAAGTTTTAGCTCTGGTTGGTTCCAGAGATTATTTTGACATTGAAAACCAGGGAAATTTTAATGTAGCTACTCAGGGACTAAGACAACCCGGCTCAGCTATTAAGCCATTTGTTTATGTTACTGCTTTTCAACAAGGCTACACTCCAGACACTATAGTATTTGATGTTCCTACTGAGTTTGACACTACTGGTAAAAAGAGCTACCAGCCTAAAAACTTTGATAATTATTTCAGAGGACCGGTAACTCTCAAAGAAGCTTTAGCTCAGTCTATTAATGTCCCTTCAGTAAAGATTCTTTATCTAGCTGGAATAAAAAATAGTATTGAAACTGCTAGAAAAGCTGGTATTACCACTTTTACTGAACCAAATAAATATGGACTAAGTCTGGTATTGGGTGGAGCAGAAGTAAAATTAATAGAACTGGTTAGTGCCTACACAGTATTTGCTAACCAGGGAATAAAAACCTCATCAAGTTTAATTTTAAGAGTAGAAGATAGTCAGGGAAGGATATTAGAACAATATCAACCAGATAAACAAAGAGTTATTCAGGTAAAATACGCTAATTGGATAAACTACATTTTATCAGACCCTTACCTTAGAACTCCACTTTTCTCTAGGCATCTGGATTTAACTATTTTCCCAGACCATCGGGTAGCGCTGAAAACTGGCACTACTAATGACTATCGAGATGCCTGGTGTATTGGTTATACTCCTTCTATAGTAGTAGGAGTTTGGGCTGGAAATAACGATTACACTCCATTGAAAAAGCAAGGCTCAAGTATTTTAGCTGCCCTACCAATCTGGCATGAATTTATGAAACAAGTTCTGCCACATCAACCTAAATTAAGCTTTCCCAAGCCAGAATTTGACTTTTCAACAAAGCCAATTTTAAGAGGTGAAATCCCTCAACTTCACAGTATCTTATACTATGTAAATAAGAATAATCCCAGGGGACCGGCTCCCGAAGATCCGACCAAAGATCCTCAATTTGAAAACTGGGAACAGGGAGTGCAAGAATGGGCTAAAGAAAACGCTTCAAATTTAAGTATTTACAACCAGATTCAAAAACCTAAAAAATTAGAAATTAAAATCGAAAACTTTTCATTAAAAAATGGAGAATTTATATCCTTTCCTTTGTTAATCTCTGCTGATTTAAAATCTGAGGTCAAGCTTAAAAAAGTTGAATTGTTGTTAAATAATCAGCTTTTGAATAGTAAGTTACTGGATACCAAATCAACTCATTACAAATATAAGATAAGGGACCCAGAAGTTTTTGAATTACAAAACTTAGTGGAGTTAAGAGTAACTGATAAGTTAGGAAATACCAAAACAATCAAAGTAATTGTATTTAAAAAACAAAATAGTAAATAAAAAACTAACTAATATTTAATTGGCATCAAGATATAAATAAATGAATTATCTTCCAATCCTTTAATTAGTGCTGGTTGATCCTCTTGATTTAATCCCAAAAACACCTTCTTTTCTTCAATACATTTTAAACCATCCAGAAAATAATTAAGGTTAAAAATAATTTCACCTAGTTTTCCACTAACCTTTGCAGGTACCAGGTAATAATTTTCTCCTAAGCTAGCACTAGCTGAAGAAACTTTCAGATAATTCTGACCTAGTTTAAGTTTTATTTGTTGATTTTGTTGTGCAAATATTGAAGCTAACTTTAATGCTTCTAATAATTCTGACTTAGAGACCACAATCTCAGTATTAAACTTTTTAGGAATTTTAGTTTTATATTCTGGAAATTCTCCCTCAATTAATCTGGAAATGATCTGCTGATTTAAAAACTTAAACATTACCTGATTGCTATCAAATAAAATCTGAGCTTGTTGACCTGGCGGTAAAACTCTTAGTAGTTCTTTAATAAGTTTTAAAGGAATAATAACTCTGAAGGAATGTTCAAAATTGGTGTTAAAACTTCTGGAGTAAACACACTTTTCAGCTAGTCTAAAGCTATCAGTTCCTGCTATAGTTAGATTATTCAAGGAGAAGTTGAATAACATTCCACTAATCTCCGGCCTAATCTCTGAATAAGAAATTGCCGGGGTGATTTCTAAAAGCATTTTCTTCAGGACGTCAGTATTAATCTCAATAAATCTATCTTTATTGCTGATTTCTGGAATAATAGGAAATTCATCCGGGTCAGAAGATATCAATCGAGCTTGATAATTATCAGACTTAATAATAAGCGAGTCTGACTTGCTTTCTAAATTGAGCTTTGGACTGGTAAGATTGGCTACAATATCCAGGAGACTATCAAGTAATACAGAAGCTTTTCCTTCCTGAATTACCTTTCCAGAAATTTGATAGGTACTACCTATTTCTAAATCAGTAGCAGACAGTAATATTTTGCTTTTAGTAGTAGTGATTAAAACATTTTTTAAAATCGGTAGATTGGAGGATTTGCTACCAGCTGATCCTTTTATAGCTACTAATCCTTCTTTTAGATTATTTCTTAAAATTATTAATTTCATAGTAGTAGTACTTGTGGATAAGGCTCAAATTGTCTTTTGAAAACGTAAATCTTTTGGTGAAAAACTCAGGAAAAAGTTGTGGTATTTTTGTTAATTTACTTTGGATTTGGATTCAATTTAGATATCCTTTCGCTATTATTTCACCATTACTCAACCAGATTTTTACAGAAAACTTACAGCTTAGTCCATTGAATTTCGAATTCTTTCTTTTATTGCACTAACTTCTTGATAAAGGTTTGGATTTCGATTTATCTCTTTTGAAATTTTCTGACAGGCATGTATTACAGTAGTGTGGTCTTTTCTACCTACTTTTTCAGCAATGTAGGAATAGGAGAAATTTGAAATTTCTCGCAGTAGATACATACATATCTGTCTTGGTTTTACTATTTCTTTTTTCTTTGTTTTTTTACACATTTCTTGAGGGGAAACATTGAAGAAATTAGCTACTTCTTGAACAATCTGTTCAGCTCCAATATTTTTAAAGCTTTTTTTGGTTACCTCGTTAATAATTTGCTCAACACCCTCTAGAGTTATTTTCTTTTTCTTGTATTCTTGTTGAAGAGCTATTTTTTTAAGTACTCCTTCTAGTTCTCTAATATTGTTCTTAACTTTACTGGCAACTACTTCTAGAATTTGCCGGTCAATGTCATAATTATTTTCCTTGGCTTTAGCTTCTAGGATAGCTAACCTTGACTCATAATCTGGGTAAGAAATATCTGCAATCATTCCTCCTTCAAACCTGGAACGTAATCTTTTTTCTAAAGTAGGGATATTAGCTGGAGATTTGTCCGAAGAAATTATAATTTGTTTGTTGTTTTCATATAAGGTATTAAAGGTATGGAAAAACTCCTGTTGAGTTGCTTCTTTTCCACTGATAAACTGGATATCGTCAACAATTAATACATCAACTTTTCTATATTTCTTTCTAATTTCTTCCATGTATCTACCCCGGATAGCTTCAACCACACTATTAGTAAAACTTTCAGTAGTGGTGTATAAAACCTTTAGTTTATTTTTATAAAGTTTTTTGATTTCATTTCCGATTGCCTGAAGAAGATGAGTTTTTCCTAATCCAACTTCTCCATAAACAAATAAGGGATTATATTTTTTTCCTACATTTCTAACTACTGCTTCGGCAGCTGCAAAGGCTAGTTCATTAAACTCTCCAACTATAAATGAGTGAAAAGTATAAACCGGATTAAGGTTAGTTTTAGAATCAACTTCCAGTTGAATTAATGGTTGATTTGACTCATCAATTTTTTTCCTAGTTCTAACTGCTATTGAAGAAAAATTCTGGAGTGAAGGGTCAACTACATAGCTTACTCTTCTAATAGAGCTATCCAAGTCTCTTAATTTTCTTAAAATTAGTTTATGGTAGTGACTTTTTACCCAGCTCAAGGCAAAGTTATTTGGCAATCCTACTTCAGCTGTTCCAACTTTATCTTTTGAAATTAATTTGCTGTTTTTAAACCAGGTGAGGAAGTTTGTCCGGGAAATTTCTAATTCAATATCAGCCAGGACACTTTGCCAAAGTTGTTCCAAATCCATCTTCCTTATTTTAGAGAATTTTGAATTACTTTTTCAAGAGCCTTTGAGATATAGCTAAGTGACTAATCTGTTGAATTCCTGTGGAAAACGTTGAAATTAATTTTGACTTTCTGGTTATAAATCTTATAATAATCTCAAGAATATGTCATCAGTTACCTATCAACCAAAAAGAAAAAAAAGAAAAAGAACTCATGGATTTCTTGCTAGAAGCAGGACTAAGGCAGGAAGAAGGATTTTGAGGAATAGGAGAAGAAAAGGACGAAAAAGGTTAACTGTGTAAAATGAACTTATTTAATACCTTGTTATATCAGCCACTTTTGAGCTTATTGAAATTCATTTATTGTAACTTAGCTTTTTATAATCTTGGTTTAGCTATTATCATCTTGACAGTTTTAATTAGGGTAATACTTTTACCCTTTTTTTATAAAGGAGCTAAAAATCAGATTATTCTCCAGAAATTGATGCCTTATATTAAACAAATCCAGAAAAAATACAAAGATCAGCGTCAGAAACAAGCTGAACTACTGATAAAGCTTTATCGGAGATATAAAATTAATCCATTTTCAGGATTTTTTTTGCTAATTATTCAGCTACCTATTTTAATTGCTTTATACCGGGTATTTTTAAATTTAAACGAGATATCAGAATTAGAGAATTTTATCTTTTTAGGAATGAATCTAATTAAGCCTAGCTTCCCGCTGGCTATAGTAGCTGGATTTCTTCAATATTTTCAAACTTATTTAACTCTTCCAAAATCCTTTGAATCTACTAAGAAAAACCAGGAAGTTAGTAGTAAGGCAGTTGCTTATATTTTCCCGGTAATCACTGTAGCTATTTTAGTAAAACTTCCATCGGCAATTGGAATTTACTGGATAGTTACTATATTGTTTTCAATTTTGCAACAGACCTACTTGAATCATAAACTGAAAGGGATGAAAGTAGTGGTAAATGATGAAATCAGTCTGGATTAGCTGGATATGGACAATTTAAAAATAAGGATTATAATATTGACAAATTATGGTAAATATTTGTTCAAAATTAGAACAGATTCTTAAACTGGCTGGTTTTAAGGACTTTGAGGTTAAGTATGAAAACTCCAGCAATAAGATTTCATTAATTATTAGGGATAATTTTGCCTTAGATAAAGAAGATTCTTTAATCCAGAGCTTGGAACACTTAGTTAATCTGATTTACTGGAAACAAAATCCAGAATTAGCTAAGAAACAAAAAATTATTTTGGATATTAATCATTATCGCAAAAGAAGAGAAGAGTTAATAATTAGGTTATCTCAAACTGCTGCTCAAAAGGTTATTGCTACTAAAAAGAAAGTTGAATTGCCTCCAATGAATTCTTATGAAAGGAGATTGGTTCATTTAACTATTAAAAACTATCCCAGTTTAACTACCGAAAGTGTTGGAGAAGAACCAAATCGAAGGGTAGTAATTAAATTAATCTAATTTAGTAGAGTAGATTTTGGAGTCAACTCTGTTTTTAAAGTAAATTGTTTCTCCTAAAATAGTTACATTACTTGCGTCAATTCCTGAAAAAGACTTAACCAGTTCCATTTTTTTGCCAATCTTTTTTAAGTCAAAACAATGTAAGTTATCATCGCTATAAAACTCCTGCTTTAGATAACTTTCTACTCGGTTTTTTATAGAGGTTTTTGGAACAAAGCAGCATAAAAGATTGTCTGAAATTCCACATTTTTGGGGAAGAATGTAATAATCAAAACTTCCAACTATTTCCCCATCCAGATTAATCAGCCGGGTTTTTTTATTTTGGGATTTTAAAATTGAACTGGAACTTAAGAATTTAACTAAAAGTTCTGGCTCCTCTGGGGTAATCTGACTTAACTTTTTATTTTTTAGGTCATATCTCCATATTGCTTCAGCAATTGAGGATGGTTTGCCATAAAAGTAAATATATTCTGAAGTTAACCAGTTAAAATTTAAATCTTTTAAAGCAAAATCTTTGATTAAAACTTTACTGGTTTTATCAGTTAAATCAAAGATTTCTAGGTTGGAACTGGTTTCAGTTTTAACCAAGACCAAAAGCTTTTTTTCATCCGGGGAAAAAACTGCCTGCTTAATTTCAAGCGGCAAAGGAATAAATTCATTTTTAGCTAGATTGTAAACCGAAAATTGAAGTTCCCAGGGCTTACCAAAACCAAGTAATACTTGACTTCCGCTTGGAGAAGGAATAATTTTTCTTAGATTATTCAGGTTAGTTTCATAGATTAAATTATCTTTTCCTAGGTTAGCTTTAAAAATCTGTCCGGCCTTGTTTATGTAAAAGACTTCTTGAGTATCCTTAGTTACCCAGTAATCTAAGATTTCAGAATCAGAAATGAGGCTTAAATCAGCTGAAACCAAAGCTTTTGTTGGAGTAGCCATTTTTTCATACTCAGGAAACTCTGGAATTCTAGCTTCAGGAACCGGAGCTTTTCTGAAAATGACCAGAAAAATTGCTCCCAAAATTAATACTACTACCACTATAATAATTACAATTAAAAATTTACGCATGTTAGTTTATCTTCTTTTAAATGGCCACCAATCATGTTCCCAGAATCTCCACCAAGGTGGTCTGTATCTGCGCATAACTTCAATACATTCTCCTATTGTTTCTCCTGGTGGTATATGACAAACCGTACCTCGTGGACAATCAGCATCAACTCTACAGGTTATCGAAGGTTTAAATTCTTCTTCTTCAATTAAACCTCTTGCACAACAAAATTCTTTTCTTGGACTACCAACAAGCTCAGGGTTATTTTCACACCAAATCGGAGGTACACTTCTCCAGCCTTCTGGACATTTATATTCATCAGACCATCGGTACTCTTTAAAACCTCCTCCCATTTCAGCCATTCCTCTATACTGCTCGCCATATTCTTCCAGTCTTTTTTGAACAACTTTTTGTTGCCATTCAGGCCACTCAGGATGTATTGTTAGTGCTGGTGGTTTTAACATATCTAGTTTAGGTGCTGCTAAGTTAGTAAGTCCTGGATCAATGGTGTTCAAGATAAGATAAGCTCCAAATAATAGAATTAATCCTAATAATGCCTGAGTGATTCTGTCTCTAGCATCAGCTTGTCTAGCAACATTTCCGGCTGCAATTGTGTATTCTATTCCTCCCCAGATAATCATTCCTAAAGCTAACATTGAAGCTAATCCTAAAGATAGTTGATAAATTCTAGCAATATATTCTCCAATGTCGGTTGCTGGCTCAGTAACTCCAGGAATATCAACTGAAAATTTAAACTGAATTGCTAAGCAATTCTGGGCAATAAACATTCCAGCTAGAAAAATAAAAATGAGGTAAATTAACTTGTAATTCATTTTGTTTTAATTTCAATAGCTCTTTGCCTAACTATACTTTCTAGAGGATCCTTTGAATTGGTGATAGTTACTGAAATTAGAAGTTCTTTAAAAACTGGTTTTTCTGGAACTTTCAATTCTAAATTAAATGGAGGCAAGCCAGTTTTAGTTTCTCCTAAAATATTCCAGGAAAATTCCAATTGTTCTACTTTTTCTACATTGAAGAAGTAAGGGATTCCAGAAATAATATTTTCTCCAGGATATAAGTATTTTTCGGTCTTAAATACAAACTCTGGCCCTTTGACTGGTAAACTGAATGTTCTGGAATAATTTTTGTCTTTATGAGTTATTACCACTTTAATCAGATGACTATTTCCAGCAGTAGCTTTTGCTTTGAATTCAATGTTTTTTAATCCAACTCCTTTATCTATCAGTTTCTCATCAACATACCACAGTATCTGAGAATTAGTCAAATCTTGAATTTTGTCTTCCAAAACCAGTTCAATTCCAATTTCTACTGGAGTATTTCTAATTGGAAGTGCTTTTCCGATATAGCTAACCGGGACAAAATTTTTGGATTTAAAACTGGCTATAATCTGAGCCTTAGCCTGAGCAGTTAAGCCAAAAAACAATAAAACTGCAATTATTATTGGTAAATATTTTTTGTAGTTCATCTTAATTTAAATACCAATCTTTTTAGACCAGGCTTCTGCATTATCTTTGTCACTTCTGCTAAAGGTAGGTTAGCCAGGTGGATAGTAAGAAGTAAAGCACCGGTTCGAATTGGTAAAGCATCAATTCCAGGAATCCATTCCAGCATAGAACCGGCAATGTACCATAGTCCCTTTAGTCTTTTCATCCATAGCCAGAAACCGATTGCAAATGTACATATTGGGTCAGCTAGCCACATTACTATTATAAATATTTGCCCTAAAATTGGAATACCTGAAGTAAAATCAGCTATTGCTTCTAAAATATCCACTGGTATCACAATTAACAACATTATTATTATTTCCACTATTCCGATCCTTGAATTCATTTTTCCATTTGTTTTCTTTCTAAGACTTCTTCTGGCTTGGTGGTAATAATTTGATGTTCTTTATAAGAAGCAATTGGTTTTAGAGCTACATGGTTTTCGCCAATTAAAAATACTCCTTCACCTATTCCTGGGTTTAGTATAACACTCTTTTCTACTTCGGTCAATTTAAAGCTCTCAGCCACTCTTTCTGCAGTTGCTGCTGATTGTTTTAGAAGTAAGGCAAAATTACAATTATTTATGATTGGCTTTCCATAAGGAGAATCAAGAAGATCACCAATATTTTGGGTAATTACAGTTATTCCAAGGTAATATTTTCTAGCTCGTCTAACCAAACTGGCTAGAAAAGAGGCACTGTCCGGATACTTAATCATCCACCAGCCTTCATCTACAACTACCAGAGTTTTCTTAAATTCAGTCCTGATCATATTCCAGATAAAATGCAGAATAACATACATAGCTATTGGTCGAAGTTCTTCTTCTAAATCTCTCAGTGAAAAAACTACCAGTCTGTTTTTAAGGTCTACATTGGTTGGACGATTAGTAAATCCAGCATAGGAGCCAGTCGTAAACCTTCTTAATCTATTAGCGAGGTTTTCTCCTCCACTAATACTTTCTAGTACAGTTTGTAAATCCTGTAGTAATGGAGGATTAGACCAGGTTGAAGGTTCTGTCGGTATAACATCTCTAGCTGAGTAAGTTTCTCTTAGAGCTTTGTCCAGTATTGCTTCTTCTTCAGCAGTGATCCCTCCAAGCATTAATCTTAAAAGCCCGGTTAGTTCCAGAATGTGAGAACGGAATACTTCTTCTGGCATTTCTCCTTCAGGAACTTTTGGGAGATCAAAAGGATTGATGTTATCATTAGAAGCTATTGATACATTAAAGAAACTACCACCTACAGTTTCAGCTAGTGGCTGATATTCTTTTTCCGGGTCAATAACAATTACATTGGTGCCAGTCATCAAAGAGCGCAGGATTTCTAGTTTATTAGCATAGGATTTTCCACTACCTGTTTCACCAAAAATAATCATATTGGCATTTTGCATTGAAAATCTATCCAGAATTACCAAGCTATTGTTAGAAATATTTACCCCATAAAGAATTCCTTTTTCTGAGATTAAATTAGCAGAAATAAACGGAAAGAGAGAAGAAACCGGACCGGAGTTTAAAGGAGTATGAATCATTAATTTATCCTGGCCTAAAGGAAGAATTGAATTAAATCCTTCCATTTGCTGAAATAAACTAGGTTTAACATAAACTAATTTTGTTTCTAGCTGGTCAGTAACCATATTTTCCAGTTCTTTTAATTTCTCCAGACTATCGGCATAGATTGCAACATATAAACCAACTCTGAATATTTTTTCTCTCCCCTGTTGTAAAATATCTCTTAGTTTTTCGATATCTACTAATGCAGTTTCTAATTCCGGATCTCTTACATAACCTTTTCGTTCTCTTTCAGAAATCTGAGCCTGGATTTGAGCTGTTTTTTTTCGAAGTTGTTTCAAAGCTAGGCTGGTATCCATAGGATGAATAAATATAGATATATCTAAGGTTTCTGGTAAATTAATTATTGGAGAAAACCAGCCAGTAGAAAGCTCTTTAGGATAAGT
>Ga0190361_1000401_pt1 | contig 17497 bp, 16 predicted proteins | sample 48721845_MG_FD_161273 | JGI IMG/M metagenome (GOLD analysis project Ga0190361, IMG submission 161273) | Hydrothermal vent microbial mat bacterial communities from Southern Trench, Guaymas Basin, Mexico - 4872-18-4-5_MG | ecosystem: Environmental > Aquatic > Marine > Hydrothermal vents >... | reverse complement strand
TTGCCTCACTAAGGTTTCATTCACAGGCGTGGGTATATTATGTTTTCCCCTAAGCGCACAAAAATCCCATTAATATAGTCTTTTTCCATCCTTTTCCCGTTTTCTTAACCCCCTCCTCCAACCATTCACAAAAGATCATCATATCACTCTCCACTCTCCACTCTATCAAAAGTGAAACTATAACGATGCTGAAGGTCGTGATACTCGCAATGTTCTTTGAAGGAGATATAACCTTCGTAATAAGCGAATTAAAGGCTAAAGTATAGTTAAGGGAGTTTACAGGCTTTTAAGCAGGTTTACAGTCGATCAGTTTGTAGAGAAAGAAGTATAGGAGGAAAGATTTAAAAGATAAGGACTATAAATGGGCTTATTCCAGGTCCAGAGGCTATTATATCGGTATGAAACTTGTTTTAGCCATATGGTGGGGGTTAAACTGTTCGCAATGTCAGCAACTCCTATTCTCCCAGGGAGAGGTTTCATCGATGCTGCAGCATCGAGTATCCTGACAGTTCCCCTCTCCACGCTCGATAATAATTGTGATGCTTCAATACTTTTTTCAGTTATTCTGTCCCCCCTCTCCGGTTTTCCCATTTCCTATTTTCGTCTCAGCCGCTCTCTGACCAAAATAGAACCCAACAACAATGCCTACGAACTCGATATACGCCGTAATGATCTCGTTTCGATAAAAACCATAATGAAGCGATAAAATCATTAGCATGGTGAATCCCACAACAAACGTCCCGGCAATGGCTCTCCGCATCTCACCCTTGTTAAGATTATGGTCTGCCAAAAAGCCTATACCAATTAATAGCCCGAAGGCAATGAATACCACGATAGCCGCAGCGATTGCCGCACCTGAAGAAATCGTGGTTGGCGGTGTAGGTGTAGGTGTTAGAGCTGTCGTTGGCGTTTGTGCATCATCCTGAGCACTCGCTATCGCCATAAAGCAGAAGCAAGAGAATAATAGCGCTATTATTATTGTTACTGCGAATACGAAGAATTTTCTGTCACTGCTATTCCTAAAAGGGTGGTTTTTCGCTTTCATTTCTGATTCTATCTCTATTTATCTCCCGAAGATTATGGATTGTAAAAGTGCATGTGCATAAAAGCTTTTCGGTTTTACTGCTGTGTTGCATAATTCTACGAAATATTGGCTATAAAACCTCAAGTTATCCTTTGTGTCGTATGACACCTGGTTCATGGTTCATGATAGAATATAGATAGGAATAGGTGATGTATATGAACCAGGAAGAATTGGAAAGGTCGGTAAACAAATCGGACAGACAGTTATTTATCAATGACCTGAATACCGGTTTTGGACTGTCTCAAGTGGAAGCAGAAGCGCTATACGATAGTGTCCATGAATTTAACAATCCTGCATGATGATGAACATTGAGATCAGGCAAAAATACGGCATCGCGGCGGAAAGAAGGGCTAAGAAACTGCGTCTGTGTGACGAAGCGATATATTTAGATCAAGGAGGGGTTCTGACCCAGGAGGATCTCGCAAACCTTCTCGGTACAAGCCTGAGCACGATAAAGAGGGACGACGCTTATCTCATGAAACAGGATGTCTCATTGCTTACACGCGGGATGGTGGAGGACATAGGAAGGGGCGTATCGCATAAAACAAAAGCTGTTGTGCTTTACCTTAAAAACTACACCCTATCCGAGATCGCCCGGAAGATGGCGCATTCACCTTCCAGCATGAACAGATACCTGGAGGACTTCTTAGTGGTTGCATTCCTTCACAGGGTGTCATATCCGCTCTTGACCATTAGAAAGATAACAAAACTATCAGAAAGGCTGATTAAGGAGTACATAGGTTTAATTGAGCGTGCAGAGAGCGAGGGATACAAAGATAGACTCAGCCAGCTTCTTGACCCGTTTAAGGTCAATGAACCGTTAAAAACGCTGGTGGTGGAGGGAGCGCAATGACTGATAAAGGGCTGGTCAAACGAGAATATGCGAAAAAATATACGGACCGCTTCAAGGGAGAACACTGCGAAATGTACTCATAAAGAAGCTTATTGATGGATACGGATATTCTTATAACCTGGAGATAGTAACACGACTCGTAGATGATTTTTTAGATACGGTAGACCGCTTTTCACCGTCTGTGGATCGGGTGAAACCAGGACAACTGGTGTGGATTGTACGATCTGAGAGTGATAAGCAGGGGAACGAGTGAGGCTAGTGGCTTCTAAGGATAAGCAAACAATTTCCCGGCTCACGGGACTGAGTGTTTTCCTTGTGGAAGAGTATCTGGAGATCATTAGAACATACTACACTGACAGTATCTCCAAAAGCATATATTTATATCTCATGCCTAATAGCGCTGTTGCACAATAGTTTTGTCTCGTATAAATGAGGCATACTGAGGTCTTTTTACGTCCAAAATATAGGGCTTGGATAACTTCAGCTTCAGCTCCTTAAGCAGTACATATAGCCTGTTTTTCTTCTATTCAACTCTGAATTCCACCTCTATAAGCTCATTTATCCCCTTTGCTGTCCAGTATTCTTTTCATTCACTAACTTTTCCAGCTTTTCTTTTAATCGTGCTTCTTCACAGAATAATAGCTCTCTCTCCACCGCTTGTTAATCCCCCAGCCTGTAAAAGCTCTAAACAGGTTTGGGTTTTTGGATAACCAGGAATAAGACATCATTTTTCCCTCATAAAGAGTATATATGAGTTTGAACAATTGAGTAATAATGGACATCGGTATCAGTATTTATCTCGCTAAATCGGTGATTCTCATTACCTTCGGCGTGATATTTGCTAATATTGTGCTGGAGAGTAACCAGATGAAGCGCTTACTACCTCTGATTGAGCCCTTATGTCGCGCATCTAACCTGTCCAGAGAGAGTATACTTGCGCTCTTCACTTCGTTCTTCAACCCCACTGCCGGCAAATCCACGCTCGCTGGATTCTATCACGCAGGTAAAGTCAGTGATGACGAGGCGGTAGTCACAGTGGTGATGTCTACATTTCCAATAGTGGCAGGGGAATCACTGTTCAGGGTTCAGGCACCAATTGCATTTGTGCTCTTGGGTCCGTTCATCGGTGGCATTTATATCGCGCTCAATCTCCTATCTGCCTTCATTCAGAGCTTCACTGCTCTACTATATTCTAAATTTCGCTACAAGCAACATTCGGTAGCAGGTGGTATAAATATTCCGAATGGCAATGGAGACACATCGATGCGTGAGATAATGATAAACGCATTGAGAAAGACATTCACTGCGTTGAAGAAGATAATACCAATTATGGTGGCGTCATTCCTTGCTATTGACGTGCTCCTTAAGTTCGGGGTTATGGATTATATCAGCCTATTCTTCGACCCGGTCTTGAGGGTTCTGGGCTTGCCAGGTGAGTGTATAACTGTGCTATTAGCCGATTTAGCCCATTTCTCCGCTGGTTACGCCACTGTTGCCGCGTTGTTGAGTAATGGAGTGATAACAGCGAAACAGGCTATCATTACCCTAATCACTGGAAGTATCTTAATAATACTCATGATATATCTCAAATATAGCATATCCATGTATGTATCACTGTTTGGAAGACTCGGTGTGAAGATAAGCATCGTCAATCTCGCATGCAGTATCATCTCAAAACTGATCATGATTATGCTCGTGATGGCACTGATGTGAGTTTATTACCATGAGAGCGTAAGCGAATCGCATACCCGCTTGTTGTCCGGATGCGTTAGCACCGAAGCGAGCGATAGTGAACGAGGAGTTGTCCGAAGCACCATTTACTCACCTCTTTAAAGCCTTCCAATCCCCTTTCTTATGTCTTTAACAACCCTGGTATTGCCAAATTACTTTCAAGAACCACTCCACCATCACCATCAGATAACTTTTTATAATGGTATAACTTGAACTTAATATTTATTCTGAGTGGGAGAACAGAAGAGAAATGAGGATAGGGACGATAATAGTACTGGTGGTGATTGCATTGTTCCTGCTATTACCAATCTTATCAGGGAGAGCGCCCATACCAGGAGATATAGGAGCAAGGGAGATAGGTCTTTTCCTCGGCGGTTTATTCGGTTACTGGCTGGATGTGTTCAGGGCAGTGTTCTCGGCACTTGGATAACTCGGGTATGGCTGGCTATAGCATGGCTATTATCAAGCGGATTTTAAGGTGATAAGAATGAAAGTAAGGGAGATAAATAGGGTTTTATATATAGACCTGAATAGGAAAGACATAAGCATAGAGGATAGAAGCGATTTGTTCGATGCTTATATCGGTGGCTCGGGTGTTGCAATAAAGCTTCTGGAGGAGGAGTGTCCCAGGGGCGTGGATCCTTTAAGTCCATCCAATCCGATAATATTTGCGGTTGGCAGCATATCTGCTCTGTATCCCGCTGCTTCTAAGACCGTAGCGATGTTCAAGTCACCGCTGACATTGAATTTAGGGGAGAGCCACTGCGGTGGTCGTAGTGCCGCGGCTATCAAACTCGCAGGTTTCGGCGCAATCGTTATTAGAGGAGCAAGTGATATCCCTCTATATGTGGCGATACATGGCGATAGAGTGCGATTTAAGGATGCTTCTTCTATTTGGGGTGTGGAATCGGTGACGGTGGGCAGGATATTAAGGGAGGTGGAGCCCGGTGCGGGTGTGAGGACCATAATACGAATTGGACAGGGAGGGGAGCGTCTTGTGAGGTATGCCTGTGCGGTCTGTGAGACCTATCGTCATTTCGGACGACTCGGGCTGGGTGCAGTAATGGGCTCGAAACGATTGAAGGCAATTGTTGTATCGGCGGACAAGAGTGTTGAGATACCGGACAGAAGAGCCTATAAGGAGATATACGATGAGATACAGGATAAAGTGGTAAAGACCGATGCAATGGAGAAATACCATGATCTGGGCACTCCGGGTAAGATTTACAGCCTGGCTAAAATTGGTGGTATGCCATACAAGAATCTGGCATCGGGGCGTCCACCGGAGAGTTTAGCGCGGGAATTATCCGGTGAAAACTTCGCACAGAAGTTACTCTCGCGACGCGTATCCTGTGCTCACTGTCCGGTCGGCTGTATACACCTGGCATCACTGCGTGAACTCTATGAACCCGGTTATTATTTCAAGACCACGACCATACCATACGATAATGAGACAATATATTCGCTCGGATTCATGCTTGGTATCGAACATGGGGAGGATTACCTGCGGTTGAATAATCTTGTTGACAGCTTTGGTCTGGATGCGATAAGTACAGGTGTGAGCCTGGCATGGGCAACGGAGGCGTATGCACGTGGGCTAATAACAAAGGAGGATACAGAGGGTATTGAGCTACGCTGGGGTGATGCTAAGACCTATTGTGAAGCGATAGAGAAGATTGTGAAGATGCCAAATGAGTTCTATCGCGCAATAGCAAGGGGTGTTGAGCATGCATCGAGCGTGTATGGTGGTCAGGATTACGCACTTGCATTTGGCGGTAACGAGATGCCGGAATATCACACTGGAATTGCATGTTATGTGAACAATCTTGTGGGTGCGAGGCATAGCCATCTTGATTCCGCGGGCTATGACCTTGACCAGAAGCTGATAGGAAAAGAAGCCAGCGTAGAGGAGATAGTAAGAGAGTTATTAAAAGAGGAGGAATGGCGACAGGTACTATCAAGCCTCGTTGTTTGCTTCTTTGCCAGGAAAGTATACACACCTGATGTAACACTGAAGGCGCTGAAAGCATTAGGGATAGGACTGAAGGAGGAATGGACTGAGGACGACTTGAGAGCGCTCGGAAAAGAGATACATCGAGCCAAAATGAATTTCAAATTCAGAGAGGGCTTTGATATTAAGAACTTACGCATACCACACCGCATTTTGGAAGTGCCAACCCCAAACGGGATGTTGAAAGAAGAAGAGCTAAGGGATGCGCTTGCTATCTACGAGAAGATGGTGCGTGCCTGAGTGCAAAGATATAAATCCCACCTGCTTCGTCCTCATCCTTATATACCTCCTTCAGGTCTTTACAACGCTCAAACTTTCTCACCTCTACGTCTGTGTGCCTCATCTCCTCTCTGCCAACGTAGAGGTAGCTCGCATTGTACTTCTTCATTACCGCCAGTGTATCTGTGATATTGTCCCTGTACGCACGTTCTACATCATGAGCACGTTCCCAGATATCAAAGCCATGCCCATAAGCCCAATTCACATAACCAAGTACTCTCAATCTCCCTCCTATCATACTCACCGGTGCATGAATAGATTGCCAGGTTAAAAATACGGACTTTTGTGGTGTGTTTCTTCTTACCCACATCCCGGCTTCATACTCATGCACATCTGCCGCTGGATAATTCGTAGACAGGTTCCAGGTTATTATTAGAGCGGAGCTGAAGAGTGAGAATATGAGTACAACTGAAATTAGAATTGGAATTACAAATCTTTTCAATCTCAATTTCAATCTCAATTTCAAATCGGCGAGGAGACTTCCTGCTGTTACTGCGACAGGTATCCATGCATAGTGGAAGAACTTATACATGTCCCAGGGGTTGGGTGTAAAAGAGAAGAGATTGGGTAAAGAGAATAGAGAGAACAGCCAGGAATAGAGGAAAAAGCGGTGTTCACTCTTAAATATAAGATATAGCAGTGCGAGGATGAGCGGTACCCCTAGATTACCAATATAGAATAGCAAAGGATTGCCCGTAAGGAAATAATAAATCCATGGTGCTTTTATGCTGAGCCCAATACCTGAAACTGAACTGGAACGCAACAGGGGGATAAGATGCGGTAGGATTGGTGGTATGGAGAATACAAGGAAGAGGATTTCAATGCGGCGATTCTTTATGCAATTCAGCAGGAATATAAGCATGGCAGAGAAGCAAGCGAGGATATGAAAAGGAAAGAGAAGCCCCACTAACAAGCCCGATAAAGCTATCTCACGTCGGTATGTAGTTGCAGTGTGTTGCATACCCCTATAAAGGAAATAGGCAGCAGTGGTAAGGGCTGGTAGTCCTATGAGCTGTGGACGTTGCTGTAATAGATTATCAAAGATTGGTGGAATGGTGAAGAACTTCCCATACTCAAATGCATAATTCGTAGTGAGTGCGAATTGTCCTTGCAGGAGTGCGTAGAGCCCACCTATAAAGGATAGTCCACCACCAAGTGTACCAATCAGAGTGGCATAAATGCCCGCCTCATCGTTCTTCAGATACGATGTCAATACAAAGATAGAGAGTGCGAAGAGGAATATGAAGAAGGTATTGGTGACCACAATCAGACGAGGAAAGAAGGCATCATAAGCTTTCTCCAGTATCGCAGTGTGGAAATCAACGAAATAATGGTAAAACATCCTGACACCTGCGTAATATGGCATCTGGGGTGGGAAATTGCCGTTATTTATACTCTCGATTATCTCATAGTGCATAGGTGTATCCTGCCAGTTGGAGCCGCCCAATATGATGTAGCCATGATGCCAGACCCATACTGTGTTGCTCAGCACAATAAAAGCGACGAGCGAAATTCCCAGACTCAGGTACACTCCTTTCAAATTCGATAGTCGCGGTGGATGTGGGTGTACGGATGAGGTAAAGATAGGAAGCGTAAGGAATATAAGTATAAACATAAGCATAAGCATAAGGAAGAAGGCTATGATAATCGTCTGTCTGGTATAGCCAAGGATGAGCGACAGAGCGTATATGAGCTGTGTGGAGACCATAACGCTGAGTAAAGGGGATAATAGCAGCTTCTCATGGATATTCAGGTATTTGAAGCAGGACTCTACGATTACATACCCGGGCAGGAATAGGGTAAATATTAGTGCTGCAGCGAGAGAAGCGAGGTGCGAGAAGAAGGATGCTGTCAGAGTTATAACAGCAAGTGCCAGCAATAGCAGCAGTAGTCTCGCATTCATGCCATACCATACGTCCACAGGAGTATCTCACTCACTTTATTTTATAGCAAACAGAATAAATAATAGAGTGAGAAGTGTATAGCATTAACTGGAACGTTACGCGAGCTTGTAATCTCCGATGCATGCATTGCTATTACGGTGCCGGCACGCCTCTGGACGAAGAACTCAGTACAGAGGAAGCTTTTGCGCTCATAGATGAGATCGCACGTGTCCTGGGAGCGAAGGTAAATCTCACCCTTGGCGGTGGTGAGCCCCTGATGCGGGATGACATCTTCACAATCATATCGTATGCGAAGGAGCGGGGCTTGCACCTCACACTCGCTTCTAATGGCACAATGCTCAACGAGCAGATAGCATATCGGTTGAAAAAAGCAGGTGTTGATGAGGTTATTATCCCTATTGATGGTACATCGAAGACACATGATATGATCAGAGGTGCAGGCGTATACGATAAAGCGGTGAAGGCTGCGCAAGCGTGTAGGGAAGCAGGTATGAGCCTCGTGATTGACCCCTGTATAATGAAACAGAACGAAGAAGAGACCACAGCAATAATCAATACAGCACTGGAACTGGGTGCCAGGCAGTGCAGGTTCTTCCACTATATCGCACTGGGCAGGGGAAAAGAGAGGATGCCTGCAAGCGAACTCAGCAGCGTTGAGTATGCAAAGAATCTGATGCTGTTATATGAGGAACAGAGCAGAATAGGAGATAGAATTGAGATATGCACAACACAGGCATCACAGTACTGGGTGATATTGAGGCGTAAGGCGGAAGAAGGACTTTTTGTGCCCGATTTCTTCTTCTCCGAGCTACCAGGCTGTCGTGCTGCAACGGGTATGCTCTCTATCAAGCCGAATGGCGATGTTGTACCATGTCCGCTACTGGATGTGAAAGCGGGCAACATAAGGGAGCAGGGGCTTCGTGAGATAATCAATTCCAGGGTATTTACTTCGCTCAGGAATAGAGAAGTGAAAGGCAGATGCGCCCGCTGTAAGCATCGCGATATCTGTGGTGGATGTCGCGTGCGGGCATATCTCGATACCGGCGATTACCTCGCTGAGGACCCTCTATGCAGCGACTTCTTTTACGAGGAAGAGAAATGAGTGGCTATAAGGTGGTCTATGGCCCCGTGCCATCAAGACGTCTTGGACGCTCCCTGGGCGTTGGACCTATACCTTTCAAGACCTGTGACTATTCGTGTGTATACTGCCAGCTTGGGAGGACAACACACATGACCATCGAGCGTAAGGACTTCTTCCCACCACAGGCGATACTGAAGGAGATTGAGCAGGCAATTGAAGTTAATGAGCATTGGATAGATTTCGTGACCTTTGTTGGTGAGGGCGAACCGACTTTATGCAGGAGCATTGGGTGGTTAATTCGTAAGACGAAGGAGATAACCGACATACCTATCGCTGTTGATACAAATGGGTCACTCCTTTACCTGGCGGATGTAAGAGCAGACATTTCAGAAGCGGATATTGTAATGCCATCGCTTGATGCAGGTACTGCCGGGACGTTCAGGAAGATAAACAGACCACATCGCGAGCTTGATTTTGAAGCCGTTGTCAGGGGTATGGAGAAGTTCAGACGTGAATACAGCGGTGAGATATGGATGGAGGTCATGCTGGTGAAGGGGCTAAACGACACAGGGGAGGAGTTAGAAGCGATAAAGAGCATACTTGAGCGTATAGAACCCGATAGAACATATCTAAACGTTCCGATAAGACCACCAGCGGAGCCGTGGGCGGTGCCACCAGACAAAGAAGCCATCGCATTGGCAGACGCGATTCTCAGCGAGGTCAACATCGTGGAAATCACCACAGAAGAGACTGGTGAATTCTCCACCAGGGGATTTACAAGTCCAGAAGAAGCTATTATGGCAATATTAAGACGGCATCCAATGAGGGAGGAGCAGGTTATAGCGACATTAAAGCGATTGAAGCAGAGTAATATAGAGAACTGCCTGGCGAGATTGTATGAAAGTGGTAGAATAAAGAGGGTGAGCTATAGAAATAATCTCTTCTGGGTTACAGTAGAAGAGCGAAGAGGCAAAGGTAAAGGCAAAGGAAAAGGAAAAGGTAAACCAGGTGGAGGTGGCAGATGAGATGAAGCCAAACTATAAATATGTAACCTTCTCAAAGAATGTCTTCATACCTGTGACGAACGTATGCAGGAATGCATGTGCATATTGCGTCTTCCGGGCACGTAGCATGAAAGACGCATATTTGATCTCGGTAGAACGGTTTTTAGCACTTATAAAACGTGCGAGAGGTTCTGCAACGGAAGCCCTATTTACTGCGGGTGAGAAACCTGAGCTTGCAAATCCGCATTTCAAAGATTGGCTGCGCAGCACCACGGGCTGCTGTTCATGCTCTTCTCTCGTGGAATATACAAAGGAGCTATGTAAATTGGCAATAGAGCATGGACTGCTACCACATTGTAACCTCGGTATCATGAGTAGTGAAGAGCTGCTGGAGTTGCGTGCTGTGAATGCCTCAATGGGCTTGATGCTGGAGACGACAGCGGAGCTTGAAGCGCATAAAAACTCACCAGGTAAAGTGCCGGAAGTTAGATTGGAGATGATAGCGCGTGCAGGCGAGCTTAAAATTCCTTTTACTACGGGGTTATTGATAGGTATAGGAGAGAAGCCAGAAGATCGTATTCAGGCATTAGAGGCGCTGAAATCACTATACGATGAGTATAGGCATATCCAGGAGGTTATTATTCAGCCGTTCGTGCCCAAGCCATTCACGCCGATGTGGGATGTAAGACCACCGGGTCTTGAGGAGCTGAAAGAGGTTATCAGTGCGGCACGTGCGATATTGCCTGCTGAGATCGCCATTCAGATACCACCAAATCTCACGTCGCCCAAGGAACTGATAGAACTCGGCGCTTCTGATTTAGGTGGGATCTCTGAGCATACCATAGATTATATAAATCCTGAATCACCGTGGCCCGGTGAAGCGGAACTAAGAGAAGCAATAGCGCCTTTTGTATTGCGTGAGCGTCTGCCGATCTATCCATCTTTTATAAAGAGGGGATGGTATAGTAAAGAGATAAGCCATTTGATAGCGCGATACGCAGATGAAGAAGGGCTGAGGAGGCGATATTAGTCGAGCTTTCATGATTGTGGGAATAGATGATACAGATTCAAGGAGGGGGATGTGCACGACGTATCTATGCGCATATCTGGTGGATGCACTTTGTAATCGTAATTATAATCATGGCGAAGTCTCCGTCTCCACTCCTAGGCTGGTACGATTGAATCCCAGCATACCCTATAAAACGCGGGGCAATGGCGCAGTAGCTTTTGAGATCACAACCACGACCGCGAGAACGAGATTAGAGGATGTGAAGGAGCTGGTGAAATCAACAGTAAGCAAGTTCTCTGAGCTGGACGATGCGAATACGAATCCTGGTGTTGTCTTCATTGAGGACGAGTCCAGGACCAATTTGAGGGTCAGCCAGTTAAAGAGTTATTACGAAAGAGCAGTCCGGACTGTATTGACACAGAAGGATGCTTTGGCAATAATCGCCGAATCCGGGTTCGATTACTTTGGCTTGAAGAACAAGCGTGGGATAATAGGCGCTTTAGCTGCCGCAGCCTTTGTTATACTCCAGCGTTATTATCGTTACGATTTCACTTACGAGCTGATGGCATACAGGGAGAAGGAGAGATGGGGTACCCCGAGAAGGATAGATGAGCATAGTGTATGGGAAGCAGATGCGGCTACTTACCCGCTCACGTGGGATACTGTGGATGTAGCGAACAGGCGAATCGTCTTCGCACCGCATTCCCCATGTCCGGTTCTCTTTGGTATAAGGGGTGACAGCGTGGATGCAATCTACAAAGCTTATAAAATCATAGACTCAGAACCTGTGGAGCGGATAATGCTGTTCATCACGAATCAAGGTACAGACTTCCACCTGATTACGCATGGCACGGGACAGAAGCTGCTTGATTACCACTCATATATACTTGATGGCGTTGTTGAGTCCAATCCATGTACGCTTGTGGGTGGACATGTGCTATTCAAGCTCTCTTTACCCACTCTATCCACCAGGGTCGATTGTATAGCCTATGAGCCGACGAAAGGCTTTCGTAATATTATAAGAAAGTTGCGGCATGGTGATGAGGTCAGAGTATTTGGGTCTTTCAAACGCGGGACATTGAACCTTGAGAAGATAGAGCTAAAGAGTTTGAATAAGGAAGAATTGCGAAATCCCAGATGCGAGCAGTGTGGCAGGAGCATGGAATCCGCGGGACGAGGGCAGGGTTATCGGTGTAAACATTGTAATACGAAACGAGAAGCAAAAGAGGTGGTGACCATAAATAGGGCGATAGAGGAGGGGCTATATGAAGTGCCCCCGGTCGCCAGAAGGCATATATCCAAACCACTGATTCGTATGTGCGCAACAAAAGGAGGTGGTGGAGGTGAAGGTGAGAGTGTCATCATTCATCCAAGCAGGTAGGGTTGACAGTTCGTCAAGACAGCAATGACAATGACGCATTTGAGGAAAAGAGGAACGAGATATTGTAATAGAGAAGTAAAGAGGTACCCGGAAGAATTTAAGATGCAGGTTGCTGAGGATAGGGACATCTACCTCGCTAATGGGACTTTATATGTCCCAGAGAAGACGAGTTGGGATTACATAAAAAATGCGAATCAGCAAAATATAGGGAAGATGCTGGACAAAACATCGGAGCTCTTGAGAATGAACATCCAAACCAACTTAAGGATGTGATTCCAAAGATATACACGAAAATAAACCTTGACCATTACGATCTGGCTTACCTTATCAATCTCTTTTCATCCATTCGGTTTGGATTGGAGCACAGAGGAAAGGATATATTTAGCAGAATCTATGAATACTTCCTCGGGAAATTTACAGAGGCGGAAGGCAAAAAGCAAAAAGCAAAAAGGGTGGTGAATTTTACACCCTAAGATACCTCACAAAGCTTATTGTTGAGGCTATTGATGTAAAGGGAGGGCGGATTTTTGACCCCCTGGTTGTGGAAGCAGCGGATTTTTTGTCTCTGCCTTAGAGAAACTTGAAAGAGGAGGGATAGACACAACCTCGCTTGCTATCTATGGGCAGGAGTCGAAGGATTTTGTATGGAAGATGTGGAAGATGAATCTTGCAATAAGAGGAGCTAAAGGAGACATAAACATAAGAATAGAGAATTTGTATCATGATTATATGAAATGCGTACAAAGATAGGAGGGACTGAAAACGTTTTGGGATGATGGGTATAAAAGCAATGAACGTATTTGGGGAGGAAGACCAAGTGAGTTAGCCATTGCTGCAGTTAGATACTTAGAGAAATGCGAATTAAACAAGGGGATGTTTAGCATATTGGACATTGGCTGTGGGTATGGTCGTGATGTGTTCTACTTTTTAGACAATCTTAGATGTAGGATTTTAGGGATAGACATTTCCAAAAAAGCTATAGAAATTGCCTTAGATACATATACAGCATTAAAAACACAAAAAGGGGACGATGTGAAATTTGAGTGTTGCAATTTCACAGAGCTGAGGGATAGCAAATATGACCTTGTATTTATCTCAAACTTGTATCAACTACTAAAAAAGGATGAAAGGCAAGAGCTTAGAAAAACAATTATGAGAACGTTAGCACCAAACGGATTACTGTTCTTGAGCACACTTTCAGTAAGAGACCCCGAACATTACGGAAAGGGCATTCCTGTTTTCGATGAATCCAATTCATTTCAGGAAAAAGTGTATATTCATTTCTGCACCAGAGAAGAACTGATTGAGGATTTTGCCTTCCTAAATATCAAGGAGCTATACGAGCATGAATATTACGAACCACACGCCAATGGCGAAGTTCATCATCATATTTCATGGATATTGATAGGAGTGATAGGAAAATATGTGGGCACTTCATATAACACACCTTAAAAGAGTTCGTACATTTGACATTCACCCAAATTTTTGCTTTGCAAAAACTTCTTTTATGCTGGAAATGTATCTGCACAATAAAAGGTGGATATTAATGATGATTACGTGAAATGAGCTGTGCAAATCTTGTCATGGCACGGTTTCCTGAAAATGTATCCCTGATATAATCAAAGAAACTGAAACCAACCATCTGCTTCTTACAAGTATAGAGTATAGACATGACATCATGCTCTCCCATGCGGTTTTTCCGTCTTCGCTTCTCCTGCGTCAGAATATTGGAGATTTCACCTGCGGAAATGATGATTCCCTCTTCTTCTAATATCTTCTTTATTTTGTTCTCGGTAACCCTGCAAGCGTAATAGAGGTAAACAACGAGCTCATAGCTCATGTATGTACTGTCTTGTGATTGTATGATATTGAGCAATTACAATGCCGCTATTTCCCGATGCAGCCTCATTATCCCAAGAACGAGACAGTTGGCGGTCGTTATTTTCCGCTCTTCAACTAACCGTTCCAGCATCGCCTTTCTGCCATCTTCATGTTCTGACTTTACCTATTTCGGATTCAACCGCGCTCAATTGCTCCTTTAATGCATATATCTCCTATTTCACTTCCAGTCTATCCTTTATCGCTCGAATATCAGTTCCCATCTCCTTCTGTCCTATTTTAAGTGAGATTAGCTCAGTGTCCACCGAATCCAATCGCCCTTCTACCGCCTCTACTTTCTCCTTTATCGCAGCTATATCCCTCAGTAACAGTAATAAAAAATAAAGGAGGGATAATAATATCCAGTTTTTTTTATTCAACCCCACACCGTTACTGGCTCAGGGAACTTGGTTGTGTTCGCCGCACCTGTGCAGTTACCGTATGACGTCACATTTACGGTGCCATTAGCCTCGTACTTGGACGTATTGAAGTGCGTTGGTGGTAATACCAGACCCTTGTCATAGGATGCATTGAACTCTAAACTGCGTCCATGCGTCCATCGTATCTTCACCGGTATCGAAGTATGGCACGCAATACACGCTTCATTTGAACCCTCCATTTTTGTATCGTTTATCGAATCCAACACGAAGGCTTTATGCGCCGCGTGCTCGCCCGTGTCTGTGCCTGTAGTGCCCAATCCAAACCCGCCTGCCGAGATGAAATCTGCATAATCCCTGAAGGGAACCGTAATATCCTTTCCACGATAGAATCCCGTACCTCCATGACATAGGTAACACCGACCATTGTATTCCTCATAACCATAGTGGTTCCATTTCCCGCCCCCGCTATCGGTAGAGATACCATGACAGTCCATGCATTCTATCGTTGATGCTGCGTGAGCTTCTACACCGGAAACTGAACCCGTTCCGGCGCCACTTGCATAAATAAATCCACTTGAAGGTTCATATTTGCCCGTGCTCGGATTGTATGACATATTGAAACAGGTCCGGTGACATAATTCGCAATTCTCATCCATGTAACTATGTGGCGAACTGGATTTACCTGCAAGTTTTTTACTCAGTGGCTCCATACTCATCATCTCCTCGTAAACGTCTGCATGACATTTCTTACATGGGATCTGATTCTCGTTCGAAGAGATATTGTACCACCGATGCTGCCCGCTGAAGAGCGATACTGTTGAGGGTAATGCGAATACACCAACCGCGACAATTGCAATCGCCAGCAACAATAACCTTCCACTATTCATTCCTCGTTTCATTATTCCTCACACCTGACCATTTAGTGATAATAAAAAGAAAAAGGAAATAAAAAATTTCTGTTTTTTCTATCTTCTTTTAGCTATCCCAGATCGCTACCGGGGTGGGGAACGCCGTTGTATTCGCTCCTCCTGTGTAGTTACCGTATGATGTTACCTCTACAGAACCATTAGCCTCGTAATCGGATGTATCGAAGTGCGTTGGTGGCAGGTTCAAGCTTGCATTGTATGTCGCATTGAACTCCAGATTGCGTGCATGCGTCCAGTTTATCTTTACTGGTATGTATGTATGACATCCAAGACAGGCCTCGTTCGCATCTTCCATCCTCGAGAAGTTTATTGCACCTTCTATAAAGCCCTGGTGCGCTGCATGTCCACCTGGATGTGTACCATCGGTATAATCAAAGTGCAGCCCACTAACGGGGTCTACATAGGAGCTGTTATTAAATGGCATAGAAAAACCGCCCGCCGCTGGTGCGCCATATGCGTTATTGAACTCATGGCATGCCATACATGCAACGGTAGATGCAGCATGAGCTTCCTCACCCGGCGTCGAATCTACTCCATCACCACTACCATATGTCCATCCTTGTTTTTTCTCATACGCCGTCCGATGGCATGCCCCACAGGCTTCATTGGGCTCATCACCAATCGTCCAAGAATTACTACCGCCACTTAGGGTTCCATGGACCCCTGTAAACAGATACTCATCGTATATATCAGCATGGCACTTTATACAGGGTATCTCGTTTCCAGTACCACTTATATTATACCATCTATGCTGGCCACTGAAGAGCGATACGGTAGAAGGGAGCGCGAAGATACCGATAGCAATGACTGCAATTGCCAGCAGAACTAATTTACTCATTTTCATTTTCTTTTCGTTTTCACCTCCTAATCTCTTATTCTCATATTAGATATACCAAGGAAGATAGTACATAAAAAATTTTCGCTTTTTTTCATACCCATCATGGCTTCCACACCTATCTACCTATACATTCCTTATCACTACATAAAAACTTTTCCATTACTTCTGTTGAGTTTTTAAAAAGCTATGAACGAGTTAAATATCATATCACGCTTTATTAGCCGTTCGTTATTAATGTTACAATATCTTAAACTTTCGTTTCAATTATCATCCAAATAAATGCCGGCTGTGTTGATTTTACATAGGATTGCATACGTTTAGATAATCACGCGAAAATCAAGTATCGTGTATCGTGTGAGCGAATCATGAATATACCTCCGTGCTCTCCGCGAGGATGGTCGCGAGGAAGCAGGCTGCTTTGCTCCATACTCACGATGTTATGCACACTATGTGGTGTCGAACCAACGATAGGATAATATCTACCGCCAGAATGCGCTGCTATCTCACGGCAATATGATGTAGGTTGTATCTCTGGCGCGGCAGCACGAATTGTGGCATCGAGTGCAATATCCCTTGTCCCTCCTCCCCCTTATTGATATCGATGAGGCTGATATTTATCAATATCGGGCGATAGTGAGGGGATCCTTCTGTCTGTCTTACTGCGGCATTTCCTATCTTTATCCACCAAACGTCTCACTTCTCGGGGGTCTATCTATTGGATTCCCTATTTCAAATACAGACTCGTTCTCCGGCTCTTTTAGCCCCCTCTATCTCTATCTTAATCTCCAAAAGTCAAAGAATGGTAGAACATCGATGATGGGACCGCCGAGATTCGAACTCGGGACAACTCGGTCTTCAGCCGAGCGCTCTCCCGGGCTGAGCTACGGTCCCTGTAACACCCTTATCCTTAACATACCATTATTAAAATTAAAAAACTTTCTTCATGATTCATGACATGAGCATTACCATGAGAGAAGAGATAAGCAGAGCCATAGATTTCGTGGTCTCAATGGGAGCGAGATATGCTGATATCCGTATGGAGAAGGGTTATGCGACAGTTATAGAAGTGCAGGATGGAGTCTTTCGGGAGATGAGCTATGGTATTGATCATGGGGTGGGCGTTCGTGTGCTGTATGGT
>Ga0190361_1000400_pt1 | contig 17509 bp, 16 predicted proteins | sample 48721845_MG_FD_161273 | JGI IMG/M metagenome (GOLD analysis project Ga0190361, IMG submission 161273) | Hydrothermal vent microbial mat bacterial communities from Southern Trench, Guaymas Basin, Mexico - 4872-18-4-5_MG | ecosystem: Environmental > Aquatic > Marine > Hydrothermal vents >... | reverse complement strand
TTAACCTTGCTTTTACCTCCTTTTGTTTTTTTCGCATATTTCTGATAAATTTATGCGAACAATCGTAATATATAAATGGACCTAAAAAGTTCTATCGTTCTGTTGGAAATACTGAGCGATTGGTTGGTGTGAAATATCCAGCATTTATGGCGGGGTTGTTTATTTTTCCTTAATTTTTGAAGTTCTTCTCCAACTTTAGGATAAAACATGAAGATTAACTTTGGTGAGATAACGGTTGTAGAGCTAGTATTTTAAAACGATGAGTCTGCAGGCTTCCTACACTCTATCAGATGAACTAAGTAGTATTTTTGCTTCGACCTTAATAAATAACACAACTTCTCCCCAAAATGGGAGAAGAGCCATATTTAATCCATAAAGAATTACAATAAATAAGATGCCAAACTACACAAGAAGAGCTGTTAGAGGAGCTGGAATTGTCTTTATCATGATGGTTCTTTCCTATTTTCTGGGCTATCTTTTCAGGTTAATTCTTGCTAGAGAGCTTGGAGTAGCATCTTATGGCTTAGTCTATGGAATTATTGCTCTGTTTGGTTTTTTCAGCATCTTCATGAGTCTTGGTTTAGAATCAGCCTTAGTCAAATACATAGCGGAATTCAGGGCCAAGAATAAACCAGAAAAAATAAAAGGCTCTATAATCATTGTCTTATTATCAAAACTTCTGCTCTCAGTTTTTGTATGTGGAGCGTTAATCCTTTTCTCTGATCTAATTGCTTCAGAATATTTCAACACCCCTGAGGCATCAATACTCATAAAAATCTACGCTGTAGGTATAATCTTCTCTGCAATAATCACCACTCTAAAAGCCTCTCTTCAGGGATTTCAATCAATGAAATATTTCTCAACAGTAGATTTTATTAAATCTATTATTGTCCTATGCGTAACAATTCCTCTATTACTTCTTGGATTTAAGGAGTTAGCTCCAATCCTGGGCTTTTCACTAACCTGGATAGTATTCCTTCCTTTGATCTACTTCCCATTGCTGATAGGAAAAGTATTCCCGGAATTCCTCAGGGTTAAGGCAGAATTAAGTAAATCCTTAGCAAAAAAATTATTCAGATTTGGAATTCCTGTAACATTAGCTGGTTTAGCCGGTATAATCTTTGGTTATACAGATACCGTATTATTGACCTATTTCAGATCCTTAAAGGAGGTAGGACTTTATAATGCAGCCTTCCCTACAATGAAGCTTATAAGCGTGATAGGGGTTGCCATAACATCAGTTCTCTTTCCAATATCCTCTGAACTATGGGCAAAGAAAAGAAAAGATCAGTTAAGCAGGGGTTTAGGAATGCTCTACAAATATGTCTTAATCCTGATCTTCCCTATCTCCCTTCTAATGTTTCTATTCCCTGAGATAATCTTGGGAATTCTCTTTGGTGGAGAATTTAAAGAAGCAGGAAATGTTCTTAGAATTTTGGCAATAGGATACTTCATTAATACACTTTCCGGGATTAACACTACTGTTCTCTCTGGAATAGGTAAACCAAAAAAGGTAAGCAAGATAATGCTCTCTGGAGCAGCCTTGAATCTGATCCTGAATCTAATCCTAATCCCAATCTATGGGATGAATGGTGCTGCTCTTTCTACATTAATCGCTTTTATTCTAATTTTCATCCTTTCATTGGAACTGAAAAAATATATCCAGTTTATCCTTCCCTGGCGAGATTTTCTGGTTATAGTTTCGTCAGGAATTTTGATTACCGTGCTGACATATCTCATAAAAAGTGTAGAATTCATAGGCGTATGGCTAAAATTGGCAATTACCGTGTTGGCAGGAACAATTATCTACATCCTCCTTTTGTTTCTCTCAAAAACCATGACATATGCAGATATAAGGGAAATAATAAAAAGGATTAGGTAATTCAGCAGAAATACCTGCTTTTAATATTCAAATTCAAAAATCTTAAGTACAAATGAAAATCTTAGTAACGGGTGGAGCAGGATTTGTTGGTTCGCATGTTTGCGAATTTTATGTAAGAAAGGGTAATGAGATTATCTGTTATGATAATCTCTCCCGAGGTGAATTATTAAAAAAGGACATAACTTCAGATTACAACTGGAACTTTCTAAAAAAGTTTCCCAATCTTAAACTGGTAAGAGGTGATATTAGAAATCTCAAGGGGCTAACTTCTATAATGACAGATGTCGACCTAATTATCCACGCGGCTGCACAGACTGCCGTGACCACCTCAGTGGAGGATCCCCGAACTGATTTTGAGGTCAATGCCTTGGGAACTTTTAACGTTCTGGAGGCAGCGAGACTTTCCAATTCTGATCCCACTATACTCTATTGCTCTACCAATAAAGTTTATGGCGAGAATGTCAATTCAATCCCGGTAAATGAAAGAGAAACAAGGTATGAATTTGCTGATAGAAAATTTCAAAATGGGATTCCCGAGGAATTTCCCATCGACTCAATTGGACATTCCCCTTATGGGGTTTCAAAGCTTACTGGAGATCAATACACGAGAGATTATTATGAAACCTATGGCTTAAAGACTATAAGCCTCAGGATGAGCTGCATTTACGGAACCAGACAATTTGGTGTTGAAGATCAAGGATGGATTGCTCATTTTGTGATTTCTTCTATCCTTAACAGACAGTTAACTATCTTTGGTGATGGTAAACAGGTCAGGGATGTTTTATTTGTTACAGATTTAGTTAATGCATTTGATCTGGCTCAGAGGAATATCAATAAAACTAAAGGGAATGCCTACAACCTTGGTGGTGGAAAAGAAAATACCCTTTCCTTGTTAGAACTCGTAGGCATACTGAAGAACTTTAATCTAAACCCCCAGTACGACTTTGAAGACTGGAGACCCTCTGACCAGAAGGTTTACATTTCCGATATATCAAAATCAGGAGAGGATTTTGGATGGAAACCTAAAATCTCTGTAGAAGAAGGAATAAAGAGACTTTTCGAATGGATAATTATGGAAAAGGACAATAATATATTCTGTTAAAATGGCTCAAAAAATTTCAGTGGTAATTCCCGCATATAATGAAGAAAAGAATATCGAGGAAACCATAAGGAGGGTCCGAAAGACTGGACCAGAGTATGAAATTATAGTTGTTGATGATGGCTCTGAAGATAATACATATGAGGTTGCCCACAATTCAGGAGTGAGAGCATTTAGACTTAAAGAAAACAGGGGAAAGGGAGCCGCCTTTAGAAAGGGAATTGAAGAAGCAACTGGGGACATAATAGTTCAGGTGGATGCAGATTCCCAGTTTATGCCGGAGGAAATCCCCAAGTTAATCCAGCCAATACTGAGTGATATGGCGGATGTTACTCTTGGTTCCAGATTCACCAAAGGTGCTGTAATAGAGAAAGGAGCTCTTGGATTGAGGAATAGAATAGGGAATTATGGGGCATCTCTACTGACAAGTATTGCCTGTTTACACAGAGTTACTGATGTACAGGCAGGTTTCAAGGCATTCAAGAGTAAAGACCTGAAGGAATTGAAGTTTAAAGAGGACCACTTCGGCTATGAACCAGAGGTAGTAATTCTCGCAAAGAAAAAGGGTCTAAGGATCCTGGATGTCCCTATACTCTATAAGAAGAGAAGAGGTGGCCAGTCAAACATAAACTTTATAAAGGATGCTTACAGGATAAGCAAAACTATTCTGAGAACCATGCTCTCTGGTTGATTTCATGATGAATATAAGGAATACTATAAGTAAGATAGAAAACAATAGGTACTTGAATTGGAAGGTTATTATTCTCTTGTATCTGATAACCAGGATCTCTATTGTTCTGCTCCTGAATTATGGGGCGTGGAATGATGCCAGTATGTTGTGCTATGCATCGGATTGTAAGCAACACTGGCGAAATGCCCAATTCGTAGTTGATGGAATCAATCCCTATCTGGTGTGGAAGGGAATAGAAGGAAGCCCTAATCTCCATCTAGTACTAAGGGCTGATCATCCTCCTTTCATGTATATCCTTCTACCCTCTCTTGTGTGGATATGGAGAAGCGTATGGGCAATGCTTCTACTCTACTTCATATTTGACTTTATCAATCTTTACCTGATTTCCAATATATCCAAATTCAAGAAAATTCCTGCTTTGCTGTATATATCTGCACCATCCTTTTTTAGAGGCCTGATATTTGCAGAGGATGAGATTATGTGTGTGGCATTTGCACTGGCAAGCATCTACTTCTTAAGGAAGAATCGATATTCCCTATCTACCATAATGCTGGCATTATCATTCAACCTGAAATTTTTCCCAATAATCTTGTTTCCTGCATTGCTATTGAGCATGAGCATCTTCAAGAAATTTGAACCAGGAATATTGCCGAAGAAAATTAATTATTCTCGATTGGTAAAACAGGTTGGAATTTTTGTTTTGATTACCGCGTTTTTTCACTCCTTTTTTTATCCACACTGGGACATTTACTACCAGTATAGAGCATTCCATTATACCCTAGCATCTGCAGGCTTTGGTATCTGGAGTATACTTCCAATAGGATATTATCCACTAGTATTAACCTCTGCATTCATTCTATTTTATCTATTCTCTTACATCAAGAATTTAGACATAAAAACTACCTACCTCCTTGGTAGTCTAATCTTCATCAGCACCTATCCAAGATTCTCTGTTGACCACCTAATCTTTTTAATTCCACTATTCCTGATCTGGACAAGATTAAATTTAATGGATACCCTCTTGTGGATATTCCTCTCTATAACAGTCATTCTGGATTTCCTTGCTTTGCCAACGATAGGAATTTTTAATCAGAATTATGCCACCTATCTCCTGATTTTAGTTCTGTTGGGCTTTTATCTGATAATTCTGAATAGATTAAGGAAATGAAGTTACTGAACCTTGGATGTGGTAGAGATATCAAAAAGGGTTATGTGAATCTGGATAAGGTAAGGTTGGAAGGAGTTGATGTAGTTCACGATCTGAATGAATTTCCATATCCCTTCAAAGACAATGAATTTAATGAAATCTACTGCAAGCATGTATTGGAGCACATAGATAATCTGATAAAGGTTATGGATGAACTTCATAGAATTTCAAAACAGGGTGGGAAAATAAAAATTATTGCTCCATATTTTTCCGGACAGGGGGCATATAATGACCCAACCCACAGGAGATTTTTCACCTACAAGACGTTTGATTATTTTTCATCTCGGGGTTATTACTCAAACTCAGCCTTTAAAGTTATTAAGAGAAGGCTCTTCTTTTTCTCCTCAAAGGATTTTATAAAAAGCAAACCCTATCCTCACCTATTGATTTTCTTATCAATCTAATTCCATGATATATCAGAGATACCTCTGCTGGATATATCCAGCATCTGAGATACATTACCTATTAGAAGTGGAAAAATGAGTAAAGAGAAAGAGCTGGATTCAGAGATCCAAAAATTCCTGGAAAATTTTGGGGGATTCGTTAATGACATTCAGTACGACGGCTGGCCAATCTGGTGGTTCTTCAAGCAACGATTTCTAGGGGATAGATTGCTCCCCCCGTTACCATCTTATGAAGAAATCATAAACTCAATCCTAAATCGTGAAGAGGTAGGATTTAAACAAAAATTCAAAAACAAGGTAACAGTTTTTTCCTTGGGGAAATTTCTGGAGTATAATGAAAAAACCAAGATTTTTATATCCAGATTCAATAAAGGGAAATCCTCTAAAAAAACAGATAAGAAAAGGATAATGTTCATGACCCATACCAATGCCATACTCCCCGATAAGGATTATGGCTATACAGTGGATCGAATAGGATCTGTAGTCAAGGAAGTAAGAAAAGATCCTGAGCTGGAGGAATATATCTCTGTTATAAGTCCTCTCTCCCACAAAAATTGGTTAAAACTTTTAGATTATCCAAACTTGGTATATTCCTATATAGATAAAGAAATTAAGAAAAAAGCTAAGAGAGGATCTATTTTGTTGCACAAGAAATGGAAGGAAATCTCAAAAGAGATAAATTACAATCTTATCGGAGAACATTTCAAGACTGCTCTAAATGTTTTCTTTTCCCGAGAAAGTATATATCTCATTATTTTATATTACGAAACTTACAAGAAGATTATAAAACAGGAAAAAATAAACTTTCTTTGTTTCTACGCTGCAGGAGGTATACTTTCAAAATGTGCCATAGCAGCAGCTCATAACTCTGGAGTTAAATCCTTAACTATATCTCATGGTCTGGGGGCACCATCAAGAAATCCCGACCAACCCCCATCATTCTATCATGCCGTAATAGGAGATAAATACAAAGAAAAATATATCGAGCTAGGAGTAAATCCGGAAAATATCTTTGTAACTGGTCCTGTTTTTATGGATGAAATTGTCCGATATATCAAAGATAAAAACTTACAAAATAAAAAGAAAAAAATACTATTTGCAACTCAACCTCTTGTAGAAGATAATTATCTAAGTAAGGAAGAATATTTTAATTATATTAAGGAATATCTTTCCGACTTGAAAAAACTACAAAATGTTGATATAAAGATCAAATTACACCCTAGAGAGAAATATTTGGAATTTTATCAAAATCTACTAAAAAGCCTTAACTTTGAGCGTATAACGATTGTAAAAGGTCAAGAAAAAAAACTATTATATAACCTAATAAAAGAGAGCGATTTGGTGATAGGTTTTAGTTCGACGGTTCTGGTGGAGGCTATGATTATTGGCACCCCTATAATAAGTATTGACCTATTAATAGGAGGTAATGATCCGATAATACAAAATAGGGATAAGATAATACACTTAAACCCAAAAAAAAGCATATACCCTATCAGTAAAAAAATTCTTTATGACAAAAAAGAGCAAAAAAGTATTATTAAAAAACAAAGAGAGTTATTAAAAGAATATTTATACAAAGTAGATGGAAAGGGTGGAAAACGAGTTGTAAACTTGATAAAAAAATTGGGTAGATAGTTACTTAGCTACCTTGTTGAATAATCCAATTCAACAATAAATACTTTAAGTCTATCTCTCTTTTTACTACCTTCACAAGTAAGTGGTCTTTCCTTTTTCATGTAAAATACTCTACAATTTATTCAACGCAGTATCCCCCCTCCATTATTTTTAAGGTAATGTCTTTAAGAATTTAATCATTATTCTATGATAGTCATCTATGACCTTATCCATTTCCTGAAAATGAGGAAAATTGTTTCTTAGTTCATTTTTTATATATCTCATAATATCATCCACTGCATTTTTATTTTGAAAGATTTTTCCAAGGTAATAATCAATACGTAGTCGATAACCTCGTCCTCTTAAGGATTCAGGTATTCTACGATTCCAAGCAGGAATATCTGGTAAACTTACTGTTTTTGATAAAGCTAGTCCTCGTCCGTCTTCTTGGAGTAAAAAGGTAGGCTTCCTTATACTTAAAAAGAAGATGTGGGCATGGACTCTATATCCAATATGGAGGTCACATTCCCTATAAAACTCTATCTTAGAGGTGTCATAACTTGCATCAACTACTCTATAACCTAACTTTCGGGCAGATTGGGCAATCTTTTGGGCTCCTTTAGCTGTTGTTTCAGGTGTAAATTTATCTGCTTTTAAATTCCGGTGAAAGCAACAAATTAATTCAGCCTCCGGAAATGTCTGCTTTACCTGTTCTAAGAGATAAATATTTTGGTGATATTGACCTGGATGTTGCGCGACACTAACCGCCACCTTTCTGATTTTCCTTGGGAGGGTGAATTTTTTACCAATACTTTTGAGATCATATAAAGCGGTGTCTCCTGTCATTAAAACATTCTCGATACCTTGTCTCTTTAAGATTTCCTTCATAATTTTATCACGACAACTCGAAAATTCACAATTTTTATGAATGTACTCTAAAACGGATTTCGAATCATCACTAAATGAAAATTTATCTGGGTTATCTGCAGGATGCCCACACCATCCAACTGCAAATGGAATTACAGGAACTTTAATCTTGTCAATATTTCTGAGGAAGGGGTAATTACGAAATAAATTCTGAGTATATCCTGGACCCCCACATAAAATAATGGCATTTGTTTTATTAATTTCTTTTAAGTGATTAGTAAGAGGGATTTGGTTATCAAATTCTAAGAATTCCTTTCCGTTAGCGTACCGCCTTAAGAGTTGTTTCCCTCTTTCAACAATTAGGAAATCACCAACATTCTTATGTGCCCCTGTTATCAATGTATACATTTTTTATCTCATTTCAAAATTTCTTTGCAGTTCCAAGCCAATATTGGACTTTTTTAGTTCTGTGAACACTATATCAGATCTTCCCATTTTATAATTTCATCTTTTTTAATATCTCTTGCAATTTTTCTTCCAATTATTAGAGATAAAAATTCTGGTTCTATGCCTATGCCAGGTCTCTTTAAAGTAAGCATATCCTGAGTAATTTTCTTTCCATAAGATATATCTGTTTTTGCTACTATACTCCTACGAGCATTTTTTCGTGCAGATAACTCACATTTGATGGGTTTTTTCTTGTTTTGACCAAGAATTTTTTCCAACAAATTAATATTATTTACTAACTTTTTCAAATCAGCTGGATCCATCGCATGATAATGATCATTCCCAGGCAGAGACTTATCCAAAGTAAAATGTTTTTCTATCACTTTCGCTCCTAGAAGTGCTGAGACAGTTAACACCAACATGCTCGGATTTGGAATAGTATGATCTGAGTATCCGACCAACCTTTCTGGAAATACTAATCTAAGATATTTTATCATGTTGAGGTTTGCATTTTCATATTTTGTAGGATATTCTAGAATACAATGCATCACCACAATTTGATTATTCTCCTCCCCCTCTATTGTGTTTATAGCCTTTTCAATTTCACAGATAGTAGAAGCTCCAGTAGATAAAAAAATAGGTTTTCCTTTTTTGGCAATATACTTTATGAGAGGTAGATTAGTTATATCAGATGAAGAAATCTTGAAGGCTGGAACTAACTCATCTAAAAAATCTACTGCTTCTTCATGAAATGGGGTAGATAAAAATATTATATTTTGCTTCTTTGCATATTTCGCTAATTCTTTAAATTCATCCTCATCAAAATTATCATACTTCTTGAAAAGCTCATACTGGGAAGCTACTTTTTCTTTTTTTGTGTCCCAATAAGCAGGAGAATTTTTTAACACTATTCTTTCTGCTTTGTAGGTTTGAAATTTAATAGCATCAGCACCATTTTCTGAGGCCTCTTTTATCATTAATTTTGCAGAATCAATTAAGCTTATTCTCTTTTTTTCACTTATTTCGTAATAATTAACACCTGCTTCAGCAATAATAAAAGGTCTTGATTGTTCTGAAATTACCTTCTTACCGATTTTTATTTTTTTCATTCTCCTTCCATTCCTCGTATTTATCAAAAATAAGCCTTAAAACTCGTTCTGTTCCTTTTCTAATGTTGAATTTCAACATTCTCGAATTCATTTCTTTTCTTTGCTTAACATCTCTGATTAACTTCATAATAGACTTTGCTATATCTTCTTCTGATACATTAAACGCCATACCCAAGTTCAGAATACTTCCAGAAGTGTGTGAAAAAAGATGTCTACTTTCTCTTTCATTTTGTGAGATAGAAATGCAAGGAGTCCCAATACTTACAACCTCATATATTGTCCTCCCATTGGATGTAATTACCAAGTCAGCATCATGTATGTATTTTGCCATCATTTTTACATTTTCATAGATTTTGATATTAAATCCCTTAGTTATAAGATGATTAACATAATAATTTAGATCCTCTTTATTTGAATAACCCAACCCAAGGATTATTCTTATTTCTTTGTCTCTTAAAACAGCTCTCTCCACAGCTTTCAAACTTCTTAAAGTTAAATTATTCTCATCCACCCCACCAAATGTAATTAAAATTTTGTTTAGTTGCTTTTTTATTTTTTTGAAAGGAAATAACTGGAATTCGTCCCTTAAACATGCATATTTATATCCGTAGAAACAATTTTCTGGTGGATAACTATTTTCATAAAGAGCATTTATTACTATATTTGCAAAATCCGCTCCTTCTCCTAAATCCTCAAAGTTAACAATAAAAACTTTTCTGTCTCTTAGTTTTTTCATGTACTCTTTGCTAGTGTCCAATATATCATTAACTACTATATCAGGTTTTATTTCATTTATTTTTTTGAACAATTCTCTATCATTTTCAAAAGTAATTATCGGATAATTATATTCCTCAACTTTTTTGATTCCTAATTTTTTTGATTTATTCATAAGAAAAACTACATCATGTTGAAAGATACGATTAGCTAAAGTTATTGCCCTATAAACATGACCTAATCCTATCTCAGTGCTTCCGTCAACTCTAAAAGCAATTTTTAGCTTATTAACCAAAGCCTCGGCTATCCCCCAGTCTATATAGTTATCTATATCGATACCTTCCCCTTTAGGTATTACAAAAGGATATATCTTTTTGCCAATTCTACCTCTCTTAGTGATTATATTTCTTTTAGAAATCAATAAGGATCCAGTTTCTTTATATATGGGGTTTAAATATTGCCTATTTTTTCTACCTTCATTCAAAAGTGTAAACTCATCATTTTTCTTCATCCAATAGATGTGAGTTTTGTCTATCACACTTATCAAAGTATCACAATCTTTTTTAGAAATTATATTAATGGCTTTATCAATGGTTTCAACGCTTAGGAGAGGAGATGTAGGTTGTATAGTAACGACAATATCATACTTTCCCTCTTTTTCTTCAATCTTATTTAATGCATGAAAAATAACTGGATCTAATGCAACATCATCCTTAGCAAGTTCCCTTGGTCTCCAAATAACTTGGATGTTATATATCCTTGCTACTTCAGCTATTTCTTCATCTTCAGTTGAAACAATTATCCTGTCCAAATACCTTGATTTTTTAGCCGCTTCAATAGTATAAGCTATCAATGGCTTTCCTGCTAACATTCTAATATTCTTCCTGGGAATTCCTTTAGAATCGCCTCTTGCAGGAATTATTGCCAAAATTTTTTTATTTTTATACATACTGTAAGTTAATATTCATTTTTTAATTAAAAATCACAATCCTTTATCATAAGAATTCCCTAAGGAATTGTGTGCCAAAACTTAAAATGAAAATTCTCGTACTTGCGGAGCAGGATTTATCGGTTCTTTTTTAGTTGACAAGCCAATTGAGACTGGATATGATGTAAGGATTTTTGATAACTTAGAAGAGCAGTACATCGATTTTTATCAAGATAGAGGAATTCACCATTTTATCTCGGAGAAAAAGAATAATCTTATACGATCCTTATAGAAAAACGAGGTTCAATCAACACCAATCAGCCTAAAGTCGATAAATTGCAAAAATCACTGACAAGGTTTCCATCATTATCTTGAATTGAAATCAGTTGAATAAAATTTACTATTCTGTATTGACAAGGTTATCAAATTTGATAACCTATTATATCTAAATTATCAGTATTGTGATCGATGGCTTGTACTTTTTGCAGGTAGATACAGCCCTTTTGATTATCTCAAAATCATGCAGAAGGTTTACCAGCACCCATAGGTTGTAGAGGCAGATCGCCGGCAGCGAGTACATGACTCTCACCGTGAAGCTCTTGGAGCATGTCTTGGCCTGAAAGTCTCCTTTCACCCTGTAGCCTGTTTCGATGCCTCGTCTTTTCTTGGGTTTCATAATTACAACAAAGCCCCTTCATTTCTTAATTCTAATATAGCAAGATAGAGTGGTCAAATAAATATTTTCCAGTAATTAACAATTTATTAATTTAAAGAACAAAATAATTTATAAAGTGAAAACTCTCAGTAAATCAGAGGCATTGGTAATGGAGGAAATAGAAGAGAGTATCAAACCTTTAGAAGTAGCCGGTATTCTAGGCTGCAGTCTAAATCAAGCCAGAGTAGTTTTGCACAGGTTGGATAAGAAAGGATGGCTCCTGAGGGTAAAAAGGGGCCTGTATATCCATCCAGAGAGAATAGTAAATCCCTATCATTTGTTGCCCTTACTTTCCAAGAAATATTATGTGTCTTATTTTACTGCTCTCAATTATCATGGCTTTACCACTCAGGTCCCAACCAGTTTGTTGGTGGCAAGTTTGGATACATCTCTTAAGATAAAATTTCACAACACGTCCATAAAATTTATAAAGGTGGCAGAGAAAAAATTCTTTGGCTTTAAAAAGATAAAAATTAAAAACAAAGATATAGCAATGGCAGAAAAGGAGAAGGCCCTTTTAGACTCTTTGGATAAACCCCAATATTCTGGGGGAATTAACCATGTTATACCTTGCTTTGAAAATGAATTTAATACTAAAAAGTTAATCCGGTATGCTCTCAAGTTAGATAATAGGACATTGATTAGAAGGTTGGGGGCCATCTTGGATCAAAAGGAGATAGAACTCCCTCCTAGTCTGGAGGAAAAAATGCTTAAAATCTCCAATGAAGCAGGTTATTATTCTCCCCTGGATAAAACTAGGAAAATAAACGGTAAGAAAATTAAAAAATGGAGGATTAGGTGGAATGTTAGATGAACTTCAACTCCGGAAGTTATCCCATACATTTAATGTTCCCTTGGGAATTATAGAAAAGGACTATATATTAACCAAATTTCTATTTCACCTTCAAGAATTGAAATCTACATTGGTGTTTAAAGGAGGCACTGCTATAAAGAAAGTTTATGTGGATGGCTCGAGATTTTCAGAGGACCTGGACTTTACTGGAATAAAGAAGATAGGAAAGGAAGAAATTCAGAAAATCCTTCCTGAGTTGAACTTTCAACTAAAGATAAAAGACATAACCAAGTTTAAACTATCCCAAGTCTTTACCCTTTCGTATGTAGGCCCCTTACAATATAAAAATTCCTTTAAATTAGATATTAGCTATAGAGAAAAACCTCTATTGAAGGTAAAAGAAAAAGAAATTATCCATTTTTACCCTGACATAGAAAAGTTCTCTTTTCCCACCCTCACCTTAGAAGAAATAATAGCAGAAAAACTGAGAGCTACTTATACCAGAGGAAAAGCCCGAGACATCTTGGACATCTACTACCTTTCTACCCTTCCCTTCCACAAAACTCTGGTGAAGAAAATTTTTCTCCAAAAATTAAAAATCATAGAAATCCAAAAAGCAAAACCTTCCCTCTTTCAAGAAAAAGTGGAAAATTTTGATCAATCCGAGATAAGATACCTCATCCCAAACAAAATAGATAAGAAAAAAGTAATTCAAAAAATTAAGGAAAGTTACTCTTTCCTTTTTTCATAAAAATTAAAATTGCGGCTTTGAATCGAAATTAATATTTGGAAAGTTAAAAAAATAAGGGGGAGGAGTTTATTATACCTTCCCTTACCATTTGTAACCTCTCTCCTAGATGGTTCGTAATAGAAAATGCCAAAGGTTTCCATAATAATTTTAAACTGGAATCAGCCGGAATTAACGGTAAATTGTGTTAAGAGCGTTCTTAAGCAGGATTACCGGGATTTTGAGATTTTGCTGGTGGACAATGGCTCTGAGGATAATTCTCTGGAAATTTTTAGGAAGGAATTTAAAGAAAATAAAAAAATTAGAATTTTAGAAACTGGGAAAAATCTAGGCTATGCTGGAGGAAATAATTTTGGAGTTAAAAATTCTAAGGGTAAGTATGTTGTTATCTTAAATAATGATACCATAGTTGAGAAAAATTGGTTAAGGGAGTTAGTAAATGGAATAAAAAATGAGAAAGAAATTGGAGCAGTCTCATCTTTAGAAATCAGAGAAAATCAAGAGGAAAGAGATTGGAGTAAAAACCCATTAACTCTTTCATTGGTTGGTTATCCTGTTGAATTTAAATATAAAGATTTAGAGAAAGAGAATTTATTACCAATTTTTGTTATTGTAGGTTGCTCATTTATTTACAAAAAAAATTTAATCTCAAAACCTTTTGATCCTGAATATTTTATATATAATGAGGAAATTTATCTGGCATGGTTATTAAATTTAAAAGGATACAAAAATAAAATTGCAACTAATTCTAAAGTTCATCACCTTCTTTCTATGACAAGAAAAAGTAATAAGAGAATAGATAGATATTTCATTTTTCTTGGTGAAAGGAACAGGATCATGAATCTGCTAATTTTCTATGAGTTATCTACACTAATCAGGATTTTTCCATTAATTTTTGTGAATATTGTCCTTTTAAATCTGACCGAGCCCAGAAAAATTATTCCAAGATTCAGAGCATATCTATGGTTGCTGAGCCATCCTAGAAAGATTATGAAGAAGAGAAATTACATACAGAAACAGAGAAAAATCCCTGACAGAGAGATAGTAAAAATATTAAGTTGTAAACTCAGAGATGAAACTGTGTTCAAAAACAAACTCATGAGAGATTCCCTGAAGATTATAAATAGTTTGTTTTGCATCTATTGCAGAGCCCTAGGGCTTAGAACAATTGAATTTGAAAATTAGCAAACCTTATTTTTCTAACTCAAAGTATATCTCTGAGGCTGGAAAGATGTAACTAAAAAACCAAACATATGCACCAGGGCTTATCTTATAAACAAGCCATGGGAGGAGATAAACTATCCACAGCAATAATCTCCTTACCCCCCTTTTGTATTCAAAGAGGAATTTAATTTCTTTTTTCACAATCTTAAACCCGAAATCGTAATAAAAATCACTTCGCTCTCGCAACCCACAAAAATAATCCATAGTATAGTAAGTGAAGAATCTCTTATGTGTTGGGTCGCTAAAAGCACCAACTTGACTAAAATAAGGTACTATAACAATCAGCCTGCCGCCAACCTTCAAAATTCTATAAATTTCTCTCATCACCTCTTCTAGATTATCTAAATGTTCAAGTAGATTATCACAATAAACCTCATCAAAATAATTTGGTTTAAATGGATAAGGAAATTTATTTAAGTCGTGAACTACATCAACTCCATTCAACTTCACTTTATCTAAATTTATATATCCCTCCCTTATGTCTTTACCACATCCAAGATTTAATTTTCTAACTTTCTCCATTCTTGGGTCATTCTCGAATATTTTTATATATTGGAAATACTGAGCGATTGGTTGGTGTGAAATACCCAGCCATTTATGGCGGGGTTGTTTATTTTTCCTTAATTTTTGAAGTTCTTCTCCAACTTTAGGATAAAACATGAAGATTAATTTTGGTGAGATAACGGTTGTAGAGCTAGTATTTTAAAACGATGAGGTTTCTGCAGGCTCCCTACACTCTATCAGATGATACTAAGTAGTATTTTTGCTTCGACCTTAATAAATAACACAACTTCTCCCCAAAATGGGAGAAGAGCCATTATTTTTGGATTTATGCGTATCCTATAACCTAGAACGATAGAACTTTTTAGGTCCATTTTTACCTCCGAGGCGCTGGTCAAAGTGCCAGTGCCTCAGAGGTAGATTTATATATTACGATTGTTCGCATAAATTTATCAGAAATATGCGAAAAAAAAACAAAAGGAGGTAAAAGCAAGGTTAAGCGATTTATTTAGTCGCAATGTGGCTGAGCTATGCTCAGACACACTCAAGACCAAAGGTCTTGCGTGTTCCTCCCCGACCTAAAGGTCGGAAGGTATGTGGCTGATTTGCAGTGCAAATCAGACACGTGTCTGAACCGAAGGTTCAGCCACATCCTTGCGAGTTTGTAATGATGTAGGAGGGATCTATGTACCGAGAAATACATGTATAACAAACCCCTATTCAAACTCATGGATGGTGGTTTAGTTTTGACCAATATTCCACTGACCAGCTATCTTGTATATCTGCTCTACAATAGAGTATACTTAGGAATTCAGACAGCCTTGGTGAGATTTGGATTGAAGAGAGAAGTTGAGGTTGAAGAAGTACTGGATGATTATACCTTCCAGTTACTGTTTGCAATCATTAAGGATTTTAATCAAGAGGTTAGAGAGGATAGTGGAACTCTTATGGTAGTGTTAATGCCATCAAAGAATGCCGTTGTCTTTGGAGGAGATGAGCTAGAATCCGAGATGAATGGTAGAATAAAGAATTTCTGCTCCAAGGCCGGAATTGAGGTTATAGAGCCTCTTCCGGAGTTTCTGGAGCAACAGGGCAGGAATCTGTACATGAATTATGATTCGCATATCAACAAAAATGGGCATAACTTATAGCTGAGATTATCTATAGAAATCTCAGAGGCAAGGAGATCTAATCTCCCTTATATACCTTGAGTATTTTCTCTATAACTTCCTCGGCCTTAAATCTTTCCTGGAATATTTTCTTACTCTCTCTACCCATCCTTTCTCTCAGGGAAGAATCTTCTAGGGGAATATCCAGCTTTTCTTTGATTTCTTTTATTTCTGGTTCAACTAAAAATCCATTTTTTCCGTCAATAACGCACTCTGGATTTCCTCCTACATTAGTGGCAACAATTGGCTTTCCGAAATAAAGGGCTTCGAGAAGGACCCGGGAGAGGGGTTCTGGCCATAAGGATGGAAGAACAATGATGTCGGATTGTTGATAAATGGAGGGCATGAATTTGTAGTTAATTTTTCCTAGGAATTTTACTTTTTTGTTAGCAAGTTTTTCCAGGTTCTCTCTCTCAGAACCATCACCAACTATTAATAAGGTGGCATCTGCTGGGATCTCATTGAAGGCTTTTATTAATAGAGAGACTCCCTTGATTTTTTCTAGGGCCCCAATATAGGTTATTATGATACCTTTTTTATTTAAAGAATATTCCTCCTTAGTATCCTTTATTTCCACAAGGTTGGGGATTTTGGCGATTTTTTTCTCTGAAATGCCTTCTTTCAGGAGTTGTTTTTTAACGAAATCGCTGATGGCAATGAATTTATCTATTGACTTAAGGTTTTTCTTTCTTCTCTTATAATTCCAGTAGGAAAGGAGCCAGAATAGGGGATTGTATCTTAAATACCTCTTTAATTTCACCTTTCCTGCATATTCTGAGCTAAGGATGCATAGAATGAATTTTTTAACGGTGCAACCTCCATCGCATATCTCTCTATCCCTATAAAATAAATTACTTTTGGGGCAGAAATTGCCATAGGAATTAATGGTGGCGATTTTGGTTGCGTTAGTTTTTATGCTTACTATGGAGGTGGTGTTGAGAAAGTGGATGACATCATAGTTGGGGGCTATCTTTTGGAGATCTTTTTTTAAAGAGTAAGGAAAGAGAAGTTTTCTTTTCAGGTTTTCTACCAGTGAAGAAGGATTTTCCCCGGTTTTTAATCTCCGGTAAATTTTTACACCATCCTTAACTTCAAATTTCTTCAGGCCATTGAAATGTGAGGTGAGAACAGAAACCTCAATTCCTTCCCTAGACAGATTCTTGGCAAGCAGTGCTGCACTTATCTCTCCCCCGCCGAAAATTTTCGGTGGGAAGTATTCTGATACCAAGAGGATTTTCATAATAGTTATTATGGGGCTTAAAAAATTAAAGATAGATTAAAAGCCTTAGTAATATCTTCTATACGAAAAAATACAAAACAGTAGGATATGCCTTGATTTTATTATCTTTAAATCCATTTTTAATCATTAGAATAAAGAGATAAATAGGATATATTGA
>Ga0190361_1000397_pt1 | contig 17593 bp, 18 predicted proteins | sample 48721845_MG_FD_161273 | JGI IMG/M metagenome (GOLD analysis project Ga0190361, IMG submission 161273) | Hydrothermal vent microbial mat bacterial communities from Southern Trench, Guaymas Basin, Mexico - 4872-18-4-5_MG | ecosystem: Environmental > Aquatic > Marine > Hydrothermal vents >... | reverse complement strand
TGATAGGATGAATAAGGAAAGACAGAACAATCTGCTGTATAGAATATCCTCTTCGGAGAATAGAGTGCGCATCTTCAGAGAGATACCGATAAATAATCGGGGCTTTGTTCTTTTGGGTTTGTCAAAGCGAATTCAACAGGAGATTATAAGTAGATTAAGTGACAGGGAATTGGTGGAACTTCTTGAATATCTGGATCCGGACGAGGTGACCGATCTGTTACAGAGCATAGATGCAAAAAGAAGGAGAAGACTCCTGGAGAGATTGGGCAAGGAGATCAGGGATAAGGTTGAATTTCTGCTCAGATTCGATCCGAGAACAGCTGCCGGTCTTATGAGTCTGGATTACGTTGAGGTAGAGAAGGATATCACCTTTGAACAACTCTCGGAGATAATAAAAAGGCACGAGAGAAGAACCGGAAAATTTCCATCTATACTTATTGTTGAGAATGGATTTTTAGCTGGGGAACTGCCTCCTCATGTCCTTGCCGTAGCCAAAAGAGAGGAAAAAATAGACAGATATGTTAAGAAGATTCCATCCATTCGCTATGATAAAGACGAGAGCGAGGTTCTTGCGGTATTCAGAGGACATCCACATAATAAGATCGTGGTTCTGGACAAGGATGAAAGCATCTTGGGGATTATCTACTCTGATGATATACTTAGATTAATAAAAAAGAGGTCATTGAATAGTCTTCGTGATTTTGCCGGTGTCAGTGAGGAAGAGGATGTTCTGGATTCTGCGCTAACAAAGGTGAGAAACAGGTATAAGTGGCTGATTATCAACCTTGCCACGGCATTTCTCGCCGCATCCGTCGTGAGCCTCTTCCAGAAAACAATCTCAAAGCTCGTTTTGCTTGCCGTCTATATGCCGATAGTTGCGGGTATGGGTGGAAATGCAGGGACACAGACGTTGGCGGTTGTTGTTAGAGGTTTAACATTAAAAGAGATCGAGTTAAAAACGGCCAGGAGGGTTATCATTAATGAAATCCTCGCTGGAGGAATAAATGGAATTATAAATGGAATCTTGGTTTCTATGGTTGCCATATTATGGAACAAGAGCCCAATGCTCGGATTAATTATCGGGCTGGCGATGGTTATTAACCTTATAATAGCTGGCTTTTTTGGCGCAATTATACCCCTAATTATGAAACGACTGGGGAAGGACCCCGCTTCCTCTGCAACTATCTTTATAACAACCGCAACGGATGTCTTTGGATTTTTCGTATTTCTGGGACTGGCAACAATTATGCTGTGATTCCTGATTCCCGGGATAAAAAGTATAGAGCTGGAGGGCTTCTTACAGAAAATTGAGAAGGTGAATAAGCCTTATTCGAGGAGTTAAGTGGCTTCTCTTCGAAGGGGGCAGAAGCAGAATTGGGTTATTTTGGGAGGGAAAGGGATATTGACATAATAACAAAAACGATGCATGTTCTTCTGCAGAGGGTTGAGGCATTCGGTAAAAATAATTACACATTGCAAAAAGGCTCCTGAAGAAAAGAGAGAACATGTTCCGATTCATAGAGATAGATGAAGTAGAGCCAGATAAGAATCGGGCGGAAAGAGTATCAGACCTAATACAGTAGTCAGGAAAATATCCAGTTGTAACAGATCGGGGAAGGGGGCGAAAGTGCATGAAGTGATTATGGGCATTGTGGAGACCTATAAACTTCAAGATTCGCCGGGAATTCGTGCTCTCTAAGCACAGTTCCATTCATATCCATTATGCATCCCACAAAGGTTTAATTGTGGATGTCTATACCACAACAGAGTTTGTCCATACCTACCATCAGCAGATAAAAGGCCACACCCAAATTTTCCCTAATCCTCACTCAAATTTAAATTCTGCTTCTAATACTATCTGTAAAATGCGTGTTGCAATGTATTACAACAATAATGATGTGAGAATAGAAGAAATTCCCAAACCAAAAATCGGTCCCGGCGAAATTCTTGTAAAGGTAATGGCCTCTGGTATTTGTGGCAGTGATGTAATGGAGTGGTATAGGATTAAAAAAGCACCTTTGGTTTTGGGCCATGAAATTACTGGGGAAATCGTAGAGGTTGGAAGAGGTGTAGATAAATACAAACCTGGCGATAGAGTATTTGTATCTCATCATGTTCCCTGCAATACATGTCGTTACTGCCTGAGAGGTCATCACACAGCCTGTGAGACATTACACAAAACAAATTTTGATCCAGGTGGTTTTTCTGAATACATCAGGGTTCCAAAAATAAATGTGGATAGGGGCGTTTTCATTCTGCCAGAAGAGGTATCCTTTGAGGATGGGACATTTATCGAACCTTTAGCCTGTGTTGTGCGGGGGCAAAGACTGGCAGATATACAACCGGGCAATACCGTATTGGTTATTGGAAGTGGTATTTCTGGGATACTCCACGTGCAACTGGCTCGCGCATTGGGAGCTGGTAGGGTTGTTGCCATAGATATTAATGAGTATCGTCTTAAGATGGCGAAAAAATTCGGGGCAGATTTTGTCATAAATGCTGAAGAGAATGTACAGGGAAGATTGAAGGAGGTTAACGAAAATAGGCTCGCTGATCTCGTAATAGTTTGTACTGGAGCCGAATCGGCAGCGAGACAAGCTTTGCAATGTGTAGACAAGGGAGGCACTATCCTATTCTTTGCGGTGCCAAAGCCCGGCATCAATATCCCCATTCCAATTAATGAATTTTGGCGTAATGAAATCACTTTAATGACTTCATACGCTGCCAGCCCATTGGATATTTCAATGGCGATAGAACTAATTCTGGCAGGTAGTGTGAATGTGCACGATATGATCACGCATCGATTATGTTTGGCAGAGACCGGCAAGGGCTTTAAACTCGTTGCCGATGCAAAAGAATCTATCAAGGTGGTTATCGAACCACATAAATAGGTTAAATTCAATAACTATCCAATAACTAAGACAAAATGGCTTACGATGTTAAGGATATAAATCTGGCTGAAAATGGAAGATTAAAGATAGAGTGGGCTGAATCACATATGCCCGTTTTGATGGAAATTAGAAGGGAATTCGAAAATGAAAAACCATTGGAGGGAATTCAGATCGGATTCGCACTTCACGTTACCAAGGAAACGGCGGTTCTGGTTAGAACCCTGATGGCTGGAGGGGCAAAGATTGCCATAACGGGATGTAATCCCTTAAGTACTCAGGATGATGTGGCTGCTTCTCTGGCAAAGGAGGGGATTGATATCTATGCCTGGCGTGGAGAAACGGTGGATGAATACTACGCAAATATAAAAAAGGTTCTTGATCACAAACCCCAGATAACTATTGATGACGGAGGAGATCTGATTTTTACCATTCATAAAGAAAGACCAGAATTGATAGAGAATATCAAGGGTGGTTGTGAAGAAACCACTACGGGAATTATGAGACTGAGGGCAATGGAAAGGGATGGGGCTTTGAAATATCCGGTGATGGATGTGAATGATGCAAAAACAAAGCATCTGTTCGACAATCGCTATGGAACGGGACAATCAACCATTGACGGAATTTTAAGGGCGACGAATGTATTAATTGCTGGAAAGAATTTTATAGTTTCTGGTTATGGGTGGTGTGGTAGAGGAATTGCCTCTAAGGCTAGGGGTATGGGGGCAAACGTCATTGTAACAGAGGTTGATCCAGTAAAGGCATTAGAAGCAGTTATGGATGGGTTCAGGGTAATGCCTATGGATAAAGCAGCTGAGCTTGGAGATATATTCGTTACTGCAACTGGAGATGTGGATGTAATAAAAGGAAGACATATAGAGCGAATGAAAAATAATGCCATAATTGCAAACTCAGGTCACTTTAATGTAGAGATAAATATGCAGGAGTTGGAGAATCTATCAAGGGGTAAAGAGAAAATCAGGGAGAATGTGGAAAAATATACGCTAAAGAATGGTGGGAATATCTACCTGCTTGCCGAGGGTAGACTTGTAAATCTAGCTGCAGCAGAGGGTCATCCCAGTGAGGTGATGGACATGAGTTTTGCTAATCAGGCATTGGCGGTTAGATATCTAACAGAAAATAAGCTGGAACCAGGGGTTCATAAGATCCCCAAAGAAATTGACGAGGTGATTGCCAGATTAAAGTTGAAGACTATGGGTATAGTCATTGATCAATTGAGTAAGAGACAAAAAGAGTATATAGAGAGTTGGAGTGAGGGGACATAATACCACTCATTTCCCTTTCTTTAATTTCTTTATTTCCTTTTCTATCTCACTTATCTTTGCTTCAATCTCCATCACTTTCTTTTGCTGATCCCTGACAATTTCCCTGAAGCTCTCCTCATCCAATTTTCTCTTATGATATTTTGACTCTGCCAATTTGATTAGGTATTCAATCCTCTCCTTATTAGCCTTGAGCCTCTGCAGAAGATGTTTTCTCTCCGCATCATTCATAGCCCTTATATCTTCAGCACTGAGTTCCATTATATATTTCTCTGCTCCCTTTTCAATAGACCCCTTTATGAATAGTATCGTGAATATCATAGAAACAGAAATCAGAGCAACAAGTAGAACAACCAGAATTACAAAAAGAATTAAATAGAATTGATTTAAAGTACTTATTATGTCCTTATCCCCCTGAAAAATGAAAAAGATGAGTGCTAGGATAAATAAAAAAACGAGTATTATGAGAACCATTAGGCTTATTGAGAGATATCTCTCTGGAGATTTTATTCTTATACCCTCCATAGTAAATAAATAAGAATCATTCTATAAATACCTCACTTGTAAAAATGGAAAATAAAAATATATTAATTGGGGATTATCTGGGCACTATTGAGGAATTCGTTCCAGGGGATGGGACATATGCCGAGGAGGGAAAGATTTATGCATCAAATATGGGTAAGTTAATCCTAGATAGAGAGAATCATATTGCCAAGGTAGATGGAAAATTTCCGCTACGGTTGAAAAATGGTCAGGTAGTGTTTGGAGAAGTATTAGATCTAAGAAAGAATTCTGTAACAGTAATTGTAAGAAAATTACGGGGTTTTAAAGGAGATGTGGATATAAAAACTGGACTCTTTATTTCAAACATATCTGACGAATATATAGAAAAACCACAGGATGCCTTTGCTATTGGCGACATCGTAAAGGGGGTAGTGATTAAAGTGAATGCTGGCTTGGTAGACATATCCACTAAGGGAAATCTTGGCGTAGTCAAGGCATTTTGCAGGAGGTGTAGATCCCCATTGATTAAATCTCCTAAATTTCCAGCTTTATTGCTCTGCCCCTGTTGTGGAAATAAGGAAAAAAGGAAAATAGCCATTGACTATGGAAATGTGGCTGAGCTGTGATTTTATTCTGGGGACCTATTTGTTTATTTTTATCCATAGACTTCATTATAAATAATTGATCAAGTTATTGATCAAATTGGACGTGGTCAAAAATGAAACATACCGTTGCTTTATGTGGGTCTTATAGTGGAGGAAATACCGAAAAATTGTTCAAGTCCCTTTCTAGGAATGGAATACTGCAGATGTCTCTTGTGGGGAGAGAGATTACACTCCAGGTTAGAAGTGAAAATCTAGAAGAAATTAAAAATTCCCTGAGGAAACTTGGAGTGAGTAACTTGAGCATATTGGAATGGAAAAAGGCCGGTGTGACACTTTCCAATTCTGGAAAAGGAACCGACAATGATAGGATACTTAATATCTCGCTAATTCCATCAGCATTAGATGAAGGTCTGAGACCATTGGCATTTCTGTGTGAATTTGAAATTAATGAGAAAATTCTGAGGAAGATAGGCTCAAAGATTGAGGATATATTGACGGATGCTGGGATAACGGATGCTATCTACACGGTACATATAAGAGAGAGGGTAGAAGAAAAGGAATTAATGGATGCCGTTACTGTAGCTACATTAAATGCTATCTTTGATGCTGGCGGTGTTGTTAGTATTGATCAGTGAGGCTATATATAATCCAGCTAAATATTTTTTTGGATACAACATTTTCTAAAGGGTTTGTTCTTATTTTCTCTAAAACAGATTATTCCACATGCACCCTCTTCAAATCTATATCGCCGCCAAGAATATTCACAAACAATCTTGTAGATCTTTCAATATCCTTAGACTGAGTTATAAACCTGCCAACAATGATGATGTCTGCCCCTTCCTTCAATGCCAGAGGTGCTGTATCTGGCTCAATCCCCCCGGCTACCGCCACATATATATCTGGAAATTCCCTCTTTATTTTTCTGATTAATTCAAATCTAGGTCTTTCCTTTTTCTCTACATCAATCCCTCTATGCAGAATAACAATATCTGGCAATTCCTTAAGAGACTTCAGTAGATTTATTGGATCTGGAACATTCATGGTGTCGATTATGGCATAGATCCCAAGCCTTTTTGCCTCATAGATGAATTTGTCAATTACCTCTACCGATGCGAGACCAGAAGCTATAACGGCATCTGCGGTTTCATCAAATGCCACATCAACCTCTACCTGTCCCACATCCAGTGTTTTTAGATCCGCAATAATAAAGCTATCCTTTGCTACCTCTCTCAACTCAGATATTACCTTGGTTCCATATTTCTTAATCAATGGGGTTCCAGCCTCCAGGATGATTTTATCACTGTGAGGGATTTCAGAGATAATCTTCTTAGTTCTCTCCACATCGGGGATATCCAAAGCTATCTGCAGATAAGGCCTGTTCCACTTGGGAAGTCTGGGTACCTTGAAGCCCATTATGGGGTGTGTTGCCCTGTCTTTATCAAACATTATCTTATCCAGTGAGGGGTAATCCTGTAGGGCTCTCTTCAACGCCAATTTAGTTGCACCATAATTATATTGGTAAATCCTCCTAAAATCCTTTGCCTCTGGATGAATGAATACAGAGCAGATTATCACCCAATCATCAATCCTATCTCTTTGAATTATGCCCTCCTCAACGGCATCTGCTATCGCCTTTGCTACAGCCGCCTGAGCGGGACCGAATACCTTTGTGACATCTTCCATATCCTTCATAGTGACCTTTGGTATCACGAGGGTGTATGGTTTACATGGAAGATTGGGTCTGATTACAGAAAGCAAGGGGGTGTGACCGCTTGAAATGTGAGAAATGCCGTTAGCAAACGCCTGCCCCACAAAACCTTCTTTATCACCAATTAAAAGATCTACATGAGCTACTTCATTACCCTTCCCAACAAGTGCTTCACCTATCTTGTACATTTTATTTCCCTCTTTATTCTTAATTTATGTTTATCTTTAAGTTTATTAATTCAAAAATCATATCATCTTTCAAATGCTTCCCCTACATCTTCCCTGAGGAGATACCATATAACAATAGCGGAGACGATAACACCTATAAAGCCAATTAAATCAAATCTGATTAGAAACATTATACCCACCACTATGGAGAATATGATCGTTCCCGTTCTTCCCCATGATTTCAATAGCCATAATCCAAGGGCAAGAGCGAGTTGGATAGGTATAAAACTCATTAGAAATATGAAATGGAAAAGGGATGAAAAATCTGTATTTACAATCATATCTACGGGGTTTTTTTCCCCCGCAACATGAATTATTTCCAATATTGGAAAGATTACACAGAGAACCAATAAACCCGCCAGGATCATCACCCCCACTGGTTGATCTCCTATGTCCATTTTGTGTTTATTATTTTATTACTAATGTTGTTACTTAAATGCTGATTTTACCTGTGGTTGGAATAGATAGCAGAATATGATGGCATAAATAATGAAACTTAGAATCTGATAAGAAAATAGAGACACTATTAAAAAGTATTCCACTAATAACCAAAAATACTGCTACAATCTGTATCCCTATTGGTCTTTCCGCCATTTTATCTCCTTCTCAAAACCTCCACCGCCGGTAATCTATATCCCGCCAATAGACTTATGCAAGCTCCCCCCCCACTACTTATGTGGGTGATTTTGTCTTTAAGGTTTAACTCGCGAGCGGCAGCTACTAAATGACCGCCTCCGATTACAGAAAATGCCTCCGAGTTAGCAATAGCATTTAGTATTTCTACTGTCCCGAATGTAAAGTTCTTTTCTTCAAAAATACCCAGGGCGCCTTTGGCAAAAATAGTCCCGGAATTTTTTAATATCTCCGTGTATTTTTTAACCGTTTCACTACCTATGTCCTTTATCATAAAATTGGTGGGTAATTCACTTACGGATATCTCTGTGCGCTCTCCATGGTGATCCACCGCCAAATCAACTGGAAGGATTATATTCTCCTCATATTTATTCAATAATCCCTTGGCAACATCGATCTGCTCGGTCATCCTCTTTCCCCTAATGAATTCTATATTCGGTTCTCCAATTCTGTAACCCTTAGCAGCTAGGAATATATTTGCAACCACACCACCACTTAGTATATACTCGGCGCCATTCTCCAATGCCCTTTCAGTTGCTTTTAGAGAATCATCTGCCTTAGTACCGCCAAGGACAAAGGCTACCGGCTTCTTGGGTTTTTTGAGTATATCATCTATCACCCTGATCTCCCTTTCCATCAATCTTCCCGCGGCGCTTGGGAGCACATTTGGGAACCCCACAAGAGAGGGCTGGCTCCTATGAGCTGTGGCAAAGGCATCATTAATGAAGATATCCACTACGGTAGATAGTTTTTTTACAAGAAAGGTAGTGGCTTGGACATCTGGTGGTCTTTTAAGCACCTCTTCGGAATAGAATCGGACATTTTCTAAGAGAAAAATATCTCCGGGATTCATATTCTTAATTTTTTTTAATACAAAAGAACTGAAAATACCATCAATATATTCTATATCATGATCTATAATCTCCGCCAATTTCTTTGCGTGTTTTTCCAGAGTAGTGAAATCTGGATCGCCGGGTCTTCCCTGATGAGCGAGCAACACGATATTTGCTTTTTTTCGAATTAGTTCATCTATGGTTTCCTTATGCGATCTAAAGCGCCGATCATCGAGAAGCTCACCATTCTTTGTATCTATGGGTGTGTTAATGTCAATTCTTACCAGAACGGTTTTTCCCTCAAAATCAAAATCATCCATGGTTGGAATGTCTTCCAGCATTTTATATTCCTCTCGAAATTTAATTGATAGAATAATTATTAGAATTATCATAATAATATAATAACGAGAAAATGTTTGTATGAGAAAAACAAGATGCCTAATTTCGACGTCACTTCTTCCGTCGAAATTTCTCAAGAAATGCTAAACATGGAAAATATTTTTTACCGGAGGAAATCACAGAGAAAGGTGGCAGAATTCCTGTTGAGAAGAGGTATCAGAATTTCTGATGAGGGGAAACTGTTTTCGGGGGAGATTGAGATCTCAAATGCTGCGATAGCTAGAGCATTGGATTTGGACAGGAGGGTTGTCACAGCCACTGTAGATGCCATACTAGCGGAGCCAAAATTAAGAAGAATCTTCACCAGATTGGACTCCACCCTTCTTTTGAGAGATGTTGCTCCAGAACTGAACTTTGGGGCAATTGAGATAATCCCCACTGATGCATCCTCAAAGGGGATAATTGCTGGTGTTACGAGGATTATTGCAGATGCCGGTATAAGCGTGCGTCAAATTATTACTGATGACCCCATGTTCAAGAATGCTGAGATGACAGTGGTGACAGAAAAACCAATCCCAAGGGATTTAATTGACAGGATACTGGAGCTTCCTGGTATAAAGAAGGTAATTGTTCTGAATTGATTTACATTGTAGATTCTAGTTCTGGATTTATCATATTTATAATTTATATATTATATTTTATATTTTATATCTAATAATAATTTATATATAATTTATTCATTTAAATCCCATTTCTAAATAAGGTGGTCAAATGGGTATCATAACCCAGATACTTGGTTTGTATGATTCTCCAAAGGAGACGATATCTGCTGTGAAGGAAAATCCCAAGATAGTGCGTCAATTTATCCTGGCGTTGATTCTTGGATTTGCTATCTATGGCCTGGTTCATGGATTTCTCTTGGAAAAAAATCTAGTTGAGGGAGCAAAAACAGGATTATGGCTTCTCTTTAAGATACCATTGGCTTTGGTTCTAACTGTGCTATTTTCCTTTCCCACAATTTATATAATCTCCAGGGCATTTGGGGGGAGGTTATCTGGTGTTAATATACTCTCTAACCTGTTCATCTCGGCCTCCTCTACATCCCTTGTTGCATTAGCTATCTTGCCACTTAATGTACTCTATACACTGACTGGTCATTCTCCAGTAACTTTGCACGTACTTTTAATCTTTCTGTTGATGATCGTTGCCGTGATATATCTATTTAAGGGTTATGAAATTTTGGGGGATCTATCCAAGGGAAGGGTATACCTAATAACCTTAATCTCGGCAATAATCCTATTGTTTGTGTTGATACAATTTGTGGATTTATTATTTGAGATAACTACTGCTCATCCAAGAGGCGGTGTGATAGGTACAATTGCCTACACCGCGGTAGAGAAAGCGAGTTTGTTTAGATAAAATGAAAAGGATTTTATTGACCATTTTGTGTTTGGTTTTGACAACTTCAGTTGTTTCCGCGATGGGGGATTATCGCATAAAGAATCTTGAAAGAGAGATTTTGATAGAGGATGATCTAACCTACTCGGTTCAGGATTCCATGACCCTTCTTGGCTTATCCAAGGGTGTGATAGAACTATATCTGGGTGATTATGTTGTTGATGAGGTTAAAATAGATGATGCATTAATCAAAGAGGAGGAATATGCCAAGGGAACCTTGAATCTGACAATTGAGAGTGGAAAGATATATAAACTTAAGATAAAGGGTCATGGGATCTTAGACAAGAATGAAATTTCAAGCAGGATCTGGGACAAGAACGAGATAAATGATATAGATGTAAAGATAAGGTTTAACTTTGCGAATTTTGTAATTACATCCACATCTCCAAAACCGAGGGTACAGACTGAAAATGAAATTGAATGGAGATTCACGAAGAGCAAAAGCAAGACCATCTCAGCTTCTTGGGTCAGAATAGACAATGAAGCTGGTTTTAAAGCCAGGTGTAATATCCTACTTTTGGCCGGGGAGGAAAATAGACTGAATATATTTTGTGATATATCGGCTGAGGAGTATAGAGACAGGGTAAAGATAGATTTGCCAGAATCTTTAGAGTTTGAATCCTCAAATCTGGAAAAGATATCCACAAAACCATTGATCCTAAAGTTGGGATATCCTTCCAAGAAATTTAACCTTAACATGGATCTAAAGACCAATTCCAATAAAATTTCTATTCCCAAATTCGAATGTGGAACTCAGGTTGATATTAATCTTGCACTTTATTCTGCCGAAAACTACAGGGTGGAGAATATAACCACAACATTTAAAGAGATCTCAAAGTATGATGCCACCTTTTTGAGGGAATTGAGGATCCCAGAGGGTTATAAAGAGGTATCTTTTTATAGGGGGGGTGAAATAGATACCATTTCATTCCATAAGGAAAAATTGATGGAGAGATTCATCCCGACGAGGATAACCAGGGCAGAGTACGATATATTCCCAACAAAGAGGGGCTTTGGGATAGTTAAATCAACTTACTTAGTTATTAACACGGAAACTGGCAAATACCTGATATTAGAACTACCTCAAGATTCCAAACTATGGGGCGTCATAATAAACGGAAAGGTAGAAAAGGCATTTGGTGAGGGAAATGAGGTTAAGATACCGCTGCCAGTTTCCAACAAGGTCGGAGTGAGCTATGAAGAGATCAGAGTAACTATCTTCTATGTGATGGCAAGTGATATATTTAAAGGTGGGATATTCTCTCAATACAACCTGGTTTTACCCAAGCACGATCTCCCGATTGTAAATCTGGAAGCTAGAATTGGATTACCCCCGGGGTTTTCCTATCTTAAAAGCGATGTTACGCCAGAGATGGAGACTAACTTAGTTAAATTTAGACCAAAGGGCTATGTAGAGCCGATCAGATATGACGTTGTTGGTTTTGCTAAAGAAGAGATGGCAAAAAATATAGAGCAGCTCTCTATGTATCATCAGGCAAGAGAGGTTGCCCTGCCATTAAGTAGCCAGGTAATGATCCAGATACCAACTGTAGAGAGATACGTCCAGGTTAGGGGATATATGCTAACAGAGATGGAGGAGGTTAAGGTATCTATCCATGGATTTGGTGAAATTATTTATTACTTGGTTGCTGCAATTATTGCATTACTTGTTATTCTTTTTGTCATAGCCAAGAGAGAAAAGATCAAGGAAGCCCTTTGGTAATAACTGAAGATGGAAGACAAGGAAAAAATTAAGTATTGCTTTTTTACATTCCTCACCTTGTTTTTCTTTGGAATTTATTGCATATTGGTGCAAGATTTTGTCATACTTCCAAGATATTATACAAGAATAGGTATGTACTCGAGTGGCCTGGGATTAATAGGTGCTTTAATTTTTGGGATATTCTACATATTTTTTGGATTTAAGGTAAAAGAGAGGAAGGCTCCTATAAGAAAAGGCCTTTTCCTTGGTGCTCTTTCAATTTTCTTATTTGCACTTCCATTCATCATTGCCATATCCACTCTAATCTTTGGGACATATCTTAGTATAGATGAGAACTTCTTCAAGCCTTTTTGGTTTCTAGGTTATTTACTCTCTCTGGTGTATGTCGTAACGGTCATTTATAATTACTCCAAAAAAGAAACAAGCATATACTCTCTTATCCTTTCGATTGCATTTGTTATTCTGATATCTATGTTAATGATACCCCTCTTTGTTTATCGCATAGAAGGCCCTCAATTACTAATTCCCTATCTGCTCGGACTTTTCATAGGTCTAGCATCAATCCTCGTGGAGAGGAAGTCGGTCTCTGAGTCCAGATTACTCACAAGTATTACGTTGCTCGACGCTCTTGGCACTATTATAATCTCCGCCTTTTTCTTCCTGATGTTGATTGGTATAGAACTTTAATGCACTTTTCTTAATCCTGTCCCTGGCCCTTCTAAATAAACCAATTAATGTAAATGCCTCCCTTCCAGAGATAAAAGCCCTTCCAATCAACTGTCTGAATGTCTTCTTCACCAGTTTTAGTTCAAAATCATTTTCATACAGGGAATCTGCCAATGAATCAAATTTTTCCAGGAGGATCTCCTTTTCAATTTTATTTAACCTTCTAAATTTTTTCAAGTCGTGGAGTTCTTTTCTCAATCTAAGCCTGGAAATTTCATAGAGGATTATCGCCACGGATTGTGAGAGATTCAGGGTTGGATATTCTGGATTTGCTGGGATGGTAACAATTAAATCACACAATCCGATCTCATCATTGTAAAGCCCGTAATCCTCCCTTCCAAATACCAATGCAATATCCCCCTCCACGTCCAGGGAATTCAAAAGGTCTTCTGGAAAGACGGGGGTCCTCATGGGATTTCTGTCCCCGGCAACTATTGCGGTAGTTGCAACCAAAAAGTCAAACCATCCCCTTATTTTTTTGAAATTATTAACGACTATGGAATTTTCTAGGATATCTACGCCATGCATCGCCATTATCCTAGCCTCTTTAGAAATCTGGGGGGGATTTACTAAAATCAATTCCTGAAAGCCAAGGTTCTTCATAACCCTTGCCACACTGCCAATATTTCCCTCATATTTTGGTTCTACCAACACAACCGAAAATTTGGGCATTCTGCACCGAGTTCGCACTGAGTTATTTCATTGGGTTATTTTTATATATAAAATTCCATATATTTATCGAGTAATTTATCATAATTAATTATGATAAATAATGTTCAAATTTTTAAAATGAGTGTAACAAATTATTACCGGATAGAGGTGATAGAGGATATATTGAAGGCACTTGAAGAGGGAGACCTAGATAAATTACAGAAGTTGTGTAAGAAATATTCTATGCAATACAAAGATGACTATGATGTCCAGCAGGTGTGTAGCGAGATTAAAGTGTTCGCAGAGCTGGGGAACCATGAATCACTAGAGGATGTAAAATCGAGGTTTAGGGAAATTTTAAGTACCGACAGAACTCGATAGATTATCCGGGATGCATCTTAACATACATATCCGCCAATCTTGTGGGTTCAGGAAGCTTGTGATCTCTAAGACAGTTCTTAACTACCTTCAAGCTAGTCTTCGGTGAAATCCTATGCCCTGGAGAGATAAATAATGGCCTACAGTTTTCCTTGCTCTTCAGAACAAAACCCACCACCCTTCCGTTATATTTCAACTCTTTGTATTCACCAACCATTCCCGGAGTTTCATATTCCCCAATCAATCTGCTTTTTGCCACCCCGATTGTTGGTTTATCGAGGACAACCCCAATGTGGGAGGCAATTCCAATCCCCCGGGGATGTGCAATCCCCTGACCATCTATCAGGAGAATATCGGGTTTATTTTTTAATTTCTCGTAAGCCTTCAGGATACTTGGACCCTCTCTAAAGGTTAATAGTCCTGGAATGTAAGGAAAATCCACTTCCAATACTGCGAATTTCTTTTCTATTGGTCTCATATCTGGATACTCCAAAACTACTATGCAGGAAATTACTTTTTTACCTCGAAAGGATTGATCCACACCTGCTATTGTTCTGATCCTCTGAGGTAGTTGATCCTTGATCAAGACCCTTTTCCTCAACCCCTCCTGAATCCTTACATATTTTTCTATGTCCTCCATATAACTTAATAATTAAAGAAGATGCAATTAATAGGAACTATCTCGGGGGAGGTAATGCCTACCCGGTTTAATATACTACTCTCAAGTTCGGGTGTAGAGAAGGGAAGCTATGTAAAGATAAGGCACGAGCAATATGGTTGGGTTCTGGCAAGGATAGACAATATAAAGAGATATATTGACAATGAAGGTGAAGAGGTTGTTCTTGCAAATGCCAGGACTATTGGATATAAACGAGATGATAATGTTCTCATACCCAAGACCCCCTTCAGACCCGAAGAAAGAGTATATGCAGCAGATAGGGAATTAATTCTCAGCGTCATGGGTCTAAAGAAGGTAAAGACAAAGAGTATTTATCTTGGATTGCTTGAGGGACACGAAATCCCAGTCTACCTGGATATTGAAAAGACCATCAGGAAGCATATGTCTGTTCTGGCAAAGACCGGGGCGGGAAAGAGTTATACTGTGGCGGTAATACTGGAGGAATTGCTCAAGAATTATTTCCCCATTGTAATAATAGACCCACACGGTGAATACTCATCTCTGAAGTATGAAAATGACGACTACGATGCAATGTTGACCTATAATGTGAAGCCAAGATCCTATGAAAAACAGATCACAGAATATGCCCCCAATATTATTGTAAATCCAGAGGCAAAGAAATTAACACTAAAGCCAAGATTTACCCTCGAGGAATTAACAGAGATAATGCCCATACCACTTGGAGACAGACAGAAATCTATTGCCTATAATGCACTGAGAAGATTGGAAAATCAGGAATATACGATTCAGGATTTAATAAATTCGGTTCGTCTAGACAAGAGTAACGCAAAGTGGAAGGTCATAAGTGGCTTGGAATCATTGAGAAGCAGTGGTGTCTTTGAAGGAACCCCCATAAGGGATAAAGACCTCGTAAGAGAGGGAAATGCATCTATAATAAATCTCAAGGGATCTGAGCCCAGGATTCAGGAATTAATCGTTGCGAAGATCTGCAAGGATCTATTCAATTCCAAGAAATTGGGGGAAATTCCAAATTTCTTCTTATTGGTGGAAGAAGCCCATAATTTCTGCCCGGAGCGTGGCTTCGGTGACGCCCTCTCCTCACAAATTCTCAGAACTATTGCATCAGAAGGAAGAAAGTTTGGCTTATATCTTGGGGTTGTAAGCCAGAGACCCGCCAGAATTGATAAGAATGTCCTTTCTCAGTGCAATACTCAAATAATCCTGAAGGTAACAAACCCAAACGATCTCAGGGCAATTAGTCAGTCCATTGAGGGATTTACCCCCGGAATGGAGAATGATATCAAGAATCTTTCAATTGGACAGGCGTTGGTGATGGGTGAATGTGTAGAGCAGCCGATAACCGTAAATGTCAGGGTCAGGGAAAGTCTACATGGAATCGCTCAGGAAAGGGAAGAGATCGAAAAGCCAAAATCAATGATTGAAAAGATAAGGCCGATTTTTATAGAAGAGGAAAAAGAAAAAATAAAGAAAAAACCGGCAAAGAAGAAATCCATTTCTGAGAGGATAAAGGGGATATTTTTGGAGGAATAGATGGGTAGGTATATGTCTTCATCTCTCCAACTTCTTCAATTCATTAACCAATTGTGGAAGTAAAACCGCGGGATCAGTAACCATCCCCAGGGCGTGAGTGGTTCCCCTGTCCTGAAGCCTTGTTACCACATAAGGATTAATGTCTATCACCACCGTCTTAACCCTCGATGGGAGCATATTTCCAGTAGCTATTCCGTGAAGCATTGAGGCATAGATCATGCAGAGATCAGCCTTCTGCACATATCTTCTCATTTCATCTTGGGCCTCCATAACATCCGTTATAGTGTCTGGTAAGGGACCATCATCCCTTAGGGAACCACCTATAACGAATGGAATCCCATTTTTGATACATTCATACATCACCCCTCCTTTGAGAATTCCTTTTTCTACAGCTTTCTCTATGCTCCCAGCCTTCCAGATCTCATTTATGGCAACTAGATGGCTTTTGTAGCCCCTCTTTAATACCCTCCCAGTTTTCTCATCCATCCCCAAGGTAGTGCCGAAGAATTGCTTTTCAATATCCATGACCGCGAAGCCATTTCCTGTAAAGATAACCTGCACATAGCCCATCTTGATCAAATCTTGCAAGGCTTTGTCGGCTCCGGTATGTGCCATTGCCGTTCCCACCACATGGATTATGAATCCCTTATCGTTTCTGATCCTCTTCATCTCCTTCGCCAGATCCTTGATGTAGGAATTTATGGGTTTTTCTGGAGAGACCTCACTACTCATAAAGCCAAAGATGTCTGTCGGAGCCCTTGATCTCTGAGGAGCATCCACCTTTATTCCATCTAAGCCAACCACTACTCGATCCCCTTTCTTTACCAGACCCTGTCTTCTGCAAATCGCCCTTTCCTTTTCTATGACAATGATGCAATCCATCTCGGTATTCTCTACCTTTCTCCATTTTCCATTCAAGAAGACGTAGGTTGGATGATGTGTGGTTCCATAAAAATTATCTGGCAATACCTTGTCCCGTGGAGCGGGTTCTGTTTTTACCTCCTTTCTCGGAAGTAACGCCCCCAATCTCTCTAATTCATCAAACAATTCTTCCGATCCCTTGACAAGAATCTTGCAATAACTCTCATCCGTCTTGGTCTTTCCAACATCTAACTGAAGGATTTCAAAGTCACCCCTCATATCCATTATGGTGTCAAGAATCCTCGGAAGGATTAAGGAATCAATTATGTGCCCCTTTAATTCAATCTCTTCCGTAATTGTCATTTTTTATTGTATAGAAAAATATATGAATTCAAATAGGAAAAATCGCTTTGCGAACTTTTGCGATATTCCTTTATTGAATTTCCTCTTAATTATCCCGTAGCCCACGCATTTATCAAATCAACCTGCAGACAGGTTGATCACAAACTTTAATAAAGTTTGACACAACCGAGCAAAAGCTCGGGCGTGTGTCTGACTGAAAGTCAGCCACATCAAACGAGCCAC